>ENA-OUQI01001715-OUQI01001715.1-human-gut-metagenome-genome-assembly--contig:-NODE-1715-length-13088-cov-6.433822_pt1 | contig 13088 bp, 9 predicted proteins | sample MGYA00237953_ERZ548840 | MGnify/ENA primary metagenome ERZ548840 (study PRJEB26490, sample SAMN05194690) | human gut metagenome | biome: terrestrial biome; feature: human-associated habitat; material... | reverse complement strand
AGCAGTTATTTGGTTATGAGCAAGTAGCAAAGCGGATTGCGAATATCCGCTTGACATTGCGATTGTGCCTGCACAGAAGAATATGTCATGCAATGCATTCTTGAAACAGTTATGGCTTATTATAGAATGTACAGGCATCATTTATTCGATACATACAAGGGGGTATTCCTTATGGAGAACAAAAAACTTCTGGAGGAGATCAGAAGTTACTGGAACAACCGTGCGGATGGTTATTCCAGAGTAAATCAGGAAGAGCTGCACAGTGAGCAGAAGGAAAAATGGAAAGAGGTGCTACTGGAGCAGCTGCCGAAAAAGGAAAAAGATCAGGTGAAGATTCTGGATATCGGAACGGGACCTGGATTTTTTGCGATCCTTTTAGCGGAAGAGGGATATCAGGTAACGGCGGTAGATTATACGGAGCAGATGCTGCAGGAAGCGAAATCCAATGCGGCGGATCTGGCGGATCAGATTAGTTTTAAGAGAATGGATGCTCAGAATCTGGAATTTCCAAAGGAGACGTTTGATTATATCGTGACGAGAAATGTAACCTGGAATCTGGAACATCCGAAGCGTGCATACAGGGAGTGGCAGCGGGTGCTGAAACCAGGAGGGAAGATCCTGAATTTTGATGCGAACTGGTATGCATATCTTTATGATGATAAATTAAAACTCGGATATGAGCAGGACAGGCAACGGGCAAAAGAGGAACAGGTAGAAGATTATTATGAAGGAACGGACATTGCGTGGATGGAGAACATTGCAAAGCAAGTTCCGTTAAGCCCGCTGAAGCGTCCGAAATGGGATTTGGATGTTCTGAAGAAAATCGGACTTGACTGCTGGGCAGATGAGACAATCGGAGAGCGAGTGCTCAGCGATGCAGAGAAGATCAATTACCAGTCTACACCGGTGTTTATGGTCTGTGCGGTAAAATAATCACCGCACACCCCATACAAGGAACATAGGAGCATCTTTCAGGTCGTGTTCTTTTAAGATATTCTGACCGATGGAAAGGTCGTATCCGGATCTGGAAAATCCGATGTTTTCCAGAAATTCCTGATCCCAGTAAGGACGCTGTTTCCGGCTCATCGGCATGGAAAGGGTGATGGATGCATTTTCCTGCTCCAGTTCCGGTGTGACACCACAGTGACCATACACTTCAGTATCGGATATATGAGAAGCGGAAGTATTTTGATTTCGGACGTTAGATGCATAGTCAGCATCAAAATTCAGCAGGATGCCGCCCTTTTTCAGCACACGCATCCATTCTCTGTATGCAGATTCCGGATCCAGCAGCGTCCAGGTCAGGTTGCGTGAGATGACAACGTCAAAAGACTGATCCAAAAACGCAAGCTTCTGGGCATCCATTTGCTGAAATGTGGGATGGACCTGATAGAGTGCAGCGTTATCACGGGCTTCCCTCAGCATGGCATCGGTGAGGTCGATCCCGGTCACCTGATGTCCGATTTGAGAAAGCAGGATGGCAAAATATCCGGTTCCGGTGCCGACATCCAGGATCTGCAGCACTTTGCCCTCCGGCAGAAAATGAACGATTTCTTCTCTCCAGCGTTCGGAAATGCTGCTGTTTAATTCATTTTTTCGCACGATATTGAAGTTGTGTGCCCGTTTTGTCCAGTAACTCTGGACACGTGATTCTATATTATTCATGTTTGAGATATCCATATTCAAGGTTCCTTTCATTATTTTATCAGGTAGTATCCTATGATGCCAGGGTCAAAAGGTCTAAATCCACATGAGCTTGCTCATAGGTGGATGAAAGACCTTGGGACCCGCCCCGATATGAGCATAAAAGTGGGATGATAATCCCACGATATGCGAATACTGGGGAGGATTGTGGGAGTGCAACGCACGGAACAATCCGTAGGCATCATAGTTGGAGACTTTTGACACTCACATCATCCTATCATAAAAATAAAAAAGAAAGAAGCCTGCGGGGGGGATACAATAACAGTGCGTTTTGTATTTCGTTATAAAAGTTTGAGTGTTCTCGGTGCGAGTGTGACAGCTTGATCGGTGACAATTATATACAGGATGGTAATGTAATGAGAAAATATATCATACAACGATTTTTGCAGTTGATCCCTATTCTCATAGGGATTACTTTTTTGTCTTTTGCCATGATGCGGGTGGCGGGAAGCGATGCTGTCACGGAGATGTATGAAAACCGCGGCACGGCGGTGTCGCAGGAGATCATTGATGCAAAGAAAGCAGAACTTGGCTTGGATCAGCCGTTTCTGATTCAGTATGTAAACTGGCTGAATGGATTTTTGCATGGTGATATGGGGACAAGCTATGTGTCCGGGAAAAAGGTGTTTGATGAATTTATTTCAAAACTTCCGGCAACGCTGCTGCTTACGGTCATGTCAATTTTGGCAACGGTTGTGATCTCCATCCCGCTTGGCGTTCTGGCTGCAGTCTGTCAGGATAAATGGGTGGATCTGCTTTTGCGGTTTTTCAGCTTTATCGGTAATGCGATGCCGAATTTTTTTGTGGCGATGCTTCTGATGCAGCTGCTGTCGATTAAACTGAATCTTCTGCCGGTCATCGCAGGCGGTGTAAATATCAGAAGTGCACTGATGCCGATGCTGACGCTGGCAATTTCCATGTCTGCAAAGTATATGCGGCAGGTTCGTGCGGCTGTTCTGGAGGAGCTGAACAAAGATTATGTTCAGGGAGCCAGGGCGAGAGGTATCAGGGAGAGCGTAATCTTATGGAAAAACGTCATAAAATCAGCCATGCTTACGATCATTACATTGCTTGCATTATCCATTGGAAGTTTGCTTGGCGGTACAGCGATCATTGAGAGTATTTTTATGTGGGATGGGGTCGGAAAGCTGGCAGTGGATGCGATCACGACACGCGATTATCCGGTGATCCAGGCATATGTCGTATGGATGGCACTGATCTATGTCATAGTCAATCTGATCACGGATCTCTTATACCACTGCCTGGATCCGAGAATCCGTCTGGGGGTGAATCAAAATGGATAAATCAGCACGAAGAAAACCGAAGAAGCAGAAAAATCATCTGAAAATGCGATTTTTTATTTTTGCCACTCTGGCACTGCTTCTTGTTGTCGGTTCTTATTTCAGCGAATGCTTATGCCCATATGATCCTTATGAGCAGAATCTTAGTATCGTAAAAGCAAGTCCGTCACTGGCACATCCGTTCGGAACAGATCGTTATGGGAGGGATATGTTATCCAGAGTCATCGTCGGAAGCAAGACCAGTATCTATTCGACTTTGCTTCTGGTTGTCGGGATCACGGTGATCGGAACGATCGTCGGGATCATCTGTGGATGGAACGGAAAGAAACTGGATACGATTCTGATGCGGATATCCGACATTTTCCTTGCATTTCCCGGTCTGGTTTTTGCCCTAGCAGTTGCAGCCGTGATGGGAGGCGGCGTACAGAATGCGGTTATAGCCCTAGGGGCGATCAGCTGGCCGAAATATGCAAGGATTGCCAGAAGTCAGACATTGGCACAGAAAGAAAGCCTCTATATGCGGGCGGCAATCTTATCTGGATGCAGTACAGGAAAACTGATTTTGAAACATATTCTGCCGAATATCACAGGACCGATCCTTGTGACTGCCATGCTGGATATCGGAACGATGATGATGGAGCTTGCAGGTCTGTCGTTTCTGGGACTTGGTGCAAAACCGCCGGTTGCGGAGTGGGGAAGCATGATGAGTGATACCAGAAATCTGCTGACGACACATCCTTGGGTAACCTTTGCACCGGGAATTGCCATCTTTCTTTCGGTCATGGTTTTCAACCTGCTTGGCGATACGGTAAGGGATCTGTTGGATCCAAGAAATGAGAGGTAGATATGTCAGGAATCATTTGCTATGAAAACGTCGATATCTGTTACAATGGCAGTCCGGTAATCAAAAAGGTCAGCTTTTCGGCAGAAAAAGGTGAAATCTTAGGGATCGCAGGGGAGAGCGGAAGCGGCAAATCCACATTGATTAAGGCAGCAATCGGATTGCTTGGAAAGAATGGAAGCGTCACAGGCGGAAAGATCTGGTACGAAGAAAAAAATCTTCTGGATTTAAATGAAAAAGAACTACGTAAAATCTGCGGGAGCGAAATTGGCATGATCTTCCAGAATGCAGGAAGTTCTTTCTGCCCGATCCGAACCGTTGGGGATCAGCTGCTGGAAGAAATGAAAGAGCACCGAAAAATAAAAAAAGCCGAATTTGAGGATGAAGCAGTGGAAATGCTTGCAAAATTCGGATTTCAGGATCCAAAAAGAATCCTGAAAAGTTATCCGTTTGAGCTGTCGGGTGGCATGCAGCAGCGTGTCGGCGTTGCGGCAGCGATGCTCTTAAAACCGAAGATCCTGCTTGCGGATGAGCCGACTTCGGCACTGGATGTTTCGATTCAGAAACAGGTCGTAGAGCAGATGAAAATGATCCGAGAACAGTATGGGACAACGATCCTTATCGTTACGCACAACATCGGAGTGATCCGTGCGATGGCGGACTCCATGCTGGTTCTGAAAGATGGAAAAATGGAAGAATACGGAAAGACGCAGGAGGTACTGAGTCATCCGCAGTCGGATTATACAAAGCGATTACTTGCAGCGATTCCTGTTCTTCGGAGGTGAAAAAATGGAGCCATTATTACAGATTTCGCATCTGACTAAAATTTTTTCGGATGGAAAAGAGGATGAATATAAGGCAGTGGATGATGTCAGTTTTGAACTGTTTCCGGGAGAAAAGCTGGCGATCATCGGGGAGAGCGGAAGCGGAAAGACAACGGTTGTAAATATGATCACCAGGCTTCTTGAGAGTACCGATGGAAAGATTCTGCTCGATGGAGAAGAGATCACCCACTATAAAAGAAACAAAATGAAAAACATTTACCGGAAAATGCAGATGGTTTTTCAGACGCCGACCGAAAGCTTTGATCCGAGATGCCGCCTCGGAGATGCTGTGGCAGAGAGCCTGAGAAATGCCGGTATGCCAAAGAAAGAAGCTATGAAAATTGTGAAAGAGCTTTTTAAGCAGTGCGGACTGCCGGAAAATTTTATGAAACGTTATCCACATGAAGTCAGCGGCGGACAGTGCCAGAGGGCAGCGATTGCAAGAGCGATTGCAATCAAGCCCAGACTGCTGATTTTAGATGAAGCGACGTCCGCACTTGATGTCACCGTCCAGGCAGAGATTCTGCAGCTTTTAGATGCTCTGCAGGAAGAACGTCAGATGTCGTATCTGTTTATCTGCCACGATATTGCACTGGTGCAGAATTTCTGTGACCGTGTACTGGTCATGTATCAGGGAAAGATCGTAGAACAGGGAAAAACAGAGGAAGTGCTGCATTTTCCGAAACACGAATACACACGTATGCTGCTGGACAGTGTATTATGATGAGAAAATGGGAGAGGTACTTTGCAACAGAGTAATTTGCAGATATAACAGGATGCGAAAGGAAAATAGAATTATTTGTATGGCATCAGAACAGAAAGAAAATCAGAGAAAAGAGGAAAAACGCATGAAAAAGAACATGAAAAAGAACATGAAAAAAATAATGGCATTGCTTCTTACCGTGACACTCAGCCTGGGACTGTACGGCTGCGGAAGCAAGAATGACAAAACGGAAAGCGGGACAAGTACGGCAGCTGAGTCGGATACATCTGCGGCAGCCACAGACGGTTCTGAGAAAAAAACGCTGGTGATCGGGGATACGACTTTCAATCCTTCCAATGAAGAACTGGATGTCAATCCGCACAATTCTTACTCCGGATGGGCATGTATCCGCTATGGAATCGGAGAAACGCTGGTAAAATATTCAGACGATATGGAACTGCAGCCTTGGCTGGCAAAAGAATGGGAAAATACCGATCCGCTCACCTGGAAGATCACACTGCAGGATAATGTTACGTTTTCAAGTGGCAGAGCGATGGATGCCGAGGCAGTGAAACAATGTCTGGAGCATCTGCTGGCAAACCATGACCGTGCGGCAGCCGATACGAAAATTGATTCGATGGAAGCAGACGGTCAGGTGCTTACGATCCACACATCCGAGCCAAAGCCGGCACTTTTGAATTACCTTGGAGATCCATATGGCTGTATCATCGATGTAGATGCAGGATTTGACGATGGAATCGTAGCCGGAACAGGTCCATATATTGCAACGGACTGCCAGTCCGGTGATCATCTGACCCTGGTGAAAAATGAAAACTACTGGAATGGAACGCCACATATTGATGAACTGACAATCAAGACCATCACCGATGGAAATACCCTTGCAAATGCACTGCTCTCAGGAGAGATACAGGCAGCTTATGGTATGGCATATGAAAGCTATCCGATGTTCGAAAACGATAACTTTACCTTTTCACAGATTTCCACATCCAGATGTTTCTTCCTGAAAATGAATTTCAACGAAGGTTCCGTCTGTACCGATCCGGCCGTGCGAAAAGCGATCGCTATGGGTATCGACAAAGAAGGATTTGTGGAAAATCTGCTGGAAGGAAACGGCTATCCGGCAAATGGAACCTTCCCTGCTGGTTCTGCTTTTGGCGGAGACAAAGTAACGACAGAGACGTATGATGCAGAAGGTGCAAAGAAAGTTCTCGAAGAAGCCGGATGGACGGACACAGACGGAGACGGTATCCGTGAAAAAGACGGACAGAAGCTTCAGATCAAATGGCTTACCTATCCAAGCAGACAGGAGCTTCCGCTTCTGGCAGAATCCGCACAGGCTACGTTAAAAGATATCGGAATCGATGTGGATATCAACTGTACGGCTGACAACAACAGTGTTGTGCAGGATCCGGCAGCGTGGGATGTCTATGCTATGGCAAATGTGCAGGCTCCGACCGGAGATCCGGAATACTGGTTTACCGTGTTTGCAACTTCCAATGCAACGAAAAATCAGGGAGCTTATAAAAATGAGAAACTGGATCAGTTGGAAGAGCAGCTTAGCCAGGAATTTGACACCGACAAACGTGCCAAGCTTGCAGTAGAGATGCAGCAGACGGTTCTGGATGACAATGCCTTTGTATACTGCTCTTTCCTGAAGATGAGCCAGATCTCACGGGCAAATGTGACCGGATATACGGCACATGCCTGTGATTACTATCAGGTGACAGCGGATCTGGATATTAACTGAATATTTTTCATATCCTGAATTAAAAAAATGAGTAAGTAATATTCTACGGGAACCGTTTGCAATGAAAAAATTATGCAAACGGTTCTTTTTTATAGGCAGAGTAAACAGAGATTGAAAGATATGAATAAAAAAGGAAATTCGATTGACAGAAAGAATGTCGAATGTTACTATAAAAAGCGGGGGGGGGGAGACAAATAAAATTATGCATATTGCACAAACAACAAGGAGGAAAATTTTGAAAAAGAAAGAAAAACAATGGTTGTCAATTGCTTTGAGTGCGGCCATGGTAGTGACCGGTATTCCAGCAGCAGGGATTGGAACGACCGTTCAGGCGGCATCAGGAGAAGCACAAGTCTCCGTGAAAAACGGAGAAGTTACGATCGGAAATGAATATCTGGAGCGTAAATTTTCTACTTCAGACAACAAGCTGGCAACGACAGAACTGGACAATAAGAGGGCAGATCTGACGTTTACACCGGCACAGGGTTCCGAAGAATTCATTATCAAACTTCGCCAGGATGGTACAACAAAACTGGACGGAGAGCTGGATCGCACAAACTGGACAGTTACTGCCAGCGATCAGTACAATAATGAAGTAGGTGCAAAAGACGGTCCGGGAGCCAATGTTATTGATGGTGATGCATCTACAATCTGGCACAGCAAGTATTCACCGGATCAGCCATATCCACATTCCCTGACTTTTGATATGAAGAGCGAACAGGAAATTGCCGCATTTTCTTATCAGCCACGTCAGGACAGTTCCACAAACGGCGATATCAAAGGATATAAACTGTATGTGGGAAACAGTGAAACAGATCTGGAAAGTGATGCAAACCTTGCGGCAGAAGGTGATTTTACTTACAATGACAGAGAAACGATCTATATCAATCTGACAGCACCGAAAAAGGGGCGTTATGTAAAACTGGTTGCTGTATCACCAAAGACGGACGGTCAGGCATGGGCAACGGCGGCAGAAGTAAAGATGTACAGCAAAGCAGTCGGTACAGCAGATGCAAGTGCCGTGATCAGATCCAGCGAGATGACTCTGGAAGGCAGCAAAGTTAAAAAAGTAGATACGAACGGCGGAGTCATGGTAGAATTCCCGTTTGAGACCGTTTCCAAAAACGGTGTAGACTGGGATGTTACCATGAAAGTTACCATGGATGACGGAGATCATTTCATGCGTAAATTCCTGGAAATCGAAGTAAGTGACAAAGAAAAAGCAGCAATTGATTATATCGATCTGGAATCGTTGAATGTCAATGCAAATGATACCGTGTGGACACATCCGATCATGGGTGAAGGCGTTGGCGGTATGAGTGGATATGTCATTTCTCTTGGCCAGCCGGTTTATATTCAGGGAATGTTCCTTGGATGTGAGTTCCCGATGACAGAAACAGAGATCGACAGCAATAAAAATGCACATATGCGTTATTTTTCCGGCAAGACATTCGAAAAACTGCAGGAAGATAACCAGCTTACCACAGACGGAAAATATGTAACCTGGCAGACCGTAGCGGGTGCTGCAAGAAGTACGGATATGAATGTCATTCAGTCTGACTTTTATGAATATATCAACAGCATTGCAACAAGAAGCGATTTCCGTACGCAGTACAATTCCTGGTACGATAATATGATGACCATTAACGATGACAACATTGAATCTGCATTCAAAAAAATGGAAAAGGGATTCTCTGAATCCGGCGTAGAACCGATGGATTCGTATGTTGTGGATGACGGATGGAATAATTATAACAACTCGAATACAACTTCCACTGTTCATGACGTGGCACGCTGCGGTACCACGGATAATGTGACAGGGTTCTGGGAGTTCAACAATAAGTTCCCGAACGGATTCCGTCCTGCGTCCGATCTTGCAGAAAGCTTCGGCTCCGGATTTGGTGTATGGGTAGGACCTAGAGGTGGTTATAACTATAACGCTGCAATGGGTAAGATTATTGAAAAAGCAGGTTTTGGTGCATACAATGCGGTAACCGATGATATTGATGTCGGTGACAGACGGTATGTGACGAAACTGACTGAGTTTTTCTTACAGATGCAGGATGCTTATAAAGTAAATTACTGGAAACTGGATGGATTTGCGACAAAGCCATGTACAAATGCAAATCATAAACATATGACAGGCGGAAAGAATGGTATGTATTATTTTTCCGATACCTGGGAAGCATGGATCGATCTGTTTGAGACTCTGCGTACCAATGCAGAGAAAAACGGCATTGACAATCTGTGGTTTAACCTGACCTGTTATGTAAACCCAAGTCCATGGTATCTGCAGTGGGCAAATTCTATCTGGATCCAGAACAGCCAGGATATCGGACGTGTTCAGGTCGGACAGAACAGACAGGTAGATCAGCTGCTTTCTTACCGTGACGGCAGATATTTTGATTTTGTAAAAGAAAGAGAGTTCCAGTTCCCACTGGCAAATATTTACAATCATGATCCAATCTACGGAAAAACAGGAACCAATCTGGCAAACCAGATGACAGATGATGAGTTCAAAACGTATCTGTATATGATGGGAACCAGAGGAACGGCATTCTGGGAGCTGTACTACAGCCCGGAAATGATAGATGAAGGTCAGAAATGGGATATCAATGCAGAATATCTGGAGTGGGCTAAGAAAAATTATCACATTTTGAAAAATGCGAAACTGATCGGTACGACACCGGATAAGGGCAATACCTACGGATACTCCTGCTGGGATGGTGAAGAAGGTATTATTTCCATGCGAAATCCAAGTGCATCCGTAAAGACACTGAGCTTTACACTGGATCGAAACGTTGGTGCGGCAGAAAGTCTGAAAGGCAAGACACTCAACCGTACAACAATTCTGGATCACAAGACAACCGATGCACAGACCGACTATCAGACAGTAAAATACGGCGATGTGATCACAGTTACACTGCAGCCGGGTGAGGCACGTATCTGGTCTCTTTCTACTGCAAAAGATACAAAAGCACCTCAGCTGACACTTGCAAAAGCAACTGCGGACAACACGATTGAGCTGACATTTGATGAGCGCGTAACCGGTACTCCTGCTGCAACCGTTTCCGGAGCAAATGTTACAAAAGCAGAAGTAAGTGCAAATCAGAGAAAAGTAACGCTGACTACATCCACTCTGAGTGCAGGAAGCAAAGTAACGGTTTCTGTAAGTGGATTAAAAGATTTAACCGGCAATGCAGCAGCAGTAAATACAGAAGTTGTATATCAGGAAAATCAGGTTGTAGCGAAAGCAGCAGCAAAAACAGATCTGAAGAATGCAAATGATGTAATGGAAACAACAGATGAAGCACTGGCAGGAAAGACAATACTTGGCCTTGCAAAAGCATATGAGCTGAACGGAACAGCTGTTACAGGAACCGCTGATTTTGCAGTATCTTCTTATGTAAAAACAACCGGAAACAACATGAACATTTTGAAACAGGAAGGTGCTTACAGCCTTTCCATTGACAAAGACGGAAAAGCAGTCTTTACAGTTGGAGATATATCTGTAACTTCAAAAGAAGCTGTAAACGATGGAACATGGAAACACATTGCAGGTATCCGTGAAAAGAATGGCAGTCTGAAAGTTTATGTCAACGGTACACTGGATGCAAGCAGATATGAGAAAAACATCAAAGATTTGAAAGATGGAACCCTGACTGTTGGAGGCGGAAGTGATCTTCAGGTAAGCCAGGCAGAAGTAAAAGATGCAACACTTAAACTGGCTGCACTGGAAAAAGCAGGATCAGCAGTTGGCGGAGACAGCAGCGGAGATTCCGGTATTGTTCCGGATGAAAACGGAAAAATTCCTCTGCAGGCTTCCAACATCACAGTAAAACGTGCAGATAATGATCAGGATGTTTCAAACAAAAACAGCAGTCCGGAAAAAATGATCGATGGTGATAAAGGTTCAAACTCCTTTACCTGTACACTGGACAGCATTGAAAGTGATGTACTGGCAGGAACCAGCGTATACTTCCAGATCGATCTTGGTGATGTATTCAAGCTGGATCAGGTGAAAATGTGGCGTTATTTTGCAGACGGACGTACCTACCAGGATACGATCGTAGTTGCATCTGAAGATGCTGCTTTTGATGCAAATGATACCGTGCTGTACAGCAGCGTTTCAGATTCCAAGTATGCATACGGACTGCTGAGCAATGAAAAGCTTGCAAATCCGGATACAAAATATGCAGAAACATCAGAAGGAAAGACATTTGAAGCAAAAGAACAGAAAGCACGTTATATCCGTATTTACACACGCGGAAGTATTCTGACAAGTGGAACAGCACATGGCGGAAACCATATCTGCGAATTAGAAGTTTACGGAAAAGCAATTAAGAGCACAGCAACACAGAAAAAATATACCGTTGCTTTTGATACAAAAGGTGGAAACAGCATTTCTTCACAGAAAGTGTCAGCTGGTGAAAACTTTACCATGCCGCAAAATCCAACCAGAGCCGGATATGTATTCAAGGGCTGGTACAGCGATGTAAACTGCACAGTAGCATATACAGCAGCATCACCGGTAAGTGCAGATCTGACACTGTTTGCAAAATGGGAGGAAGATCCGACCACAAATGTACAGTTAGAAGAAGCAAAAGCAGTACTGAACAGCAAGATCGCAGAAGTAAAAGACAAAACAAAAGGCGATTACAGCGATGCAAGCTGGAATGCATTCCAGAATGCACTGGCAGCAGCAAAAGAAGCAGCCGCTTCTAAGACTGCAAGTGCCGCAGACGTCCGCAAAGCACTGGACAGCCTGAAAAAAGCAGAGCAGAATCTGAAAGTGGCAGGCAGCGAGCCGGATACTGGCAAAGAAACTGAAACAGGCAAAGAAACCGAAACAGGCAAAGAAACCGAAACAGGCAAAGAAACTGAAACGGGCAAAGAAACCGAAACAGGCAAAGAAACTGAAACGGGCAAAGAAACCGAAACGAATAAACAGCCGGAAACACCAAGCACACAGCCTGGAACAGAAAAGCCAAACACAAATCCGAATACTCAGAAAGTACCTGCTGTCGGAACAACCAAACCGGTTGGAAGAGGATTCTACAAAGTAACAAAATCCGATGCAAAGAACGGAACCGTTACTCTGGTGAAACCGAGAAAAGCAACAGAAAAGAAATTTACTGTTCCTGGAACTGTGAAAATTGACGGCGTTACTTTCAAAGTAACCGAGATCTCAAAGAATGCATTCAAGAACAACAAAAAACTGACGCAGGTTATCATTGGCAAACATGTGACCAAGATCGGTGCAAATGCATTTAACGGTGCAAAGAAACTGAAAAAGATCACGATCAAATCCACACAGCTGAAGAAAGTCGGAAGCAAGGCCTTCAAAGGTATTGACAAAAAATGCAAGATCAAAGTACCGAAGAAGAAACTGACACGCTACAAACGACTGTTGAAAGGAAAAGGCCAGAAGGCAAGCGTGAAGATCACGAAGTAAGAAACAAGAAATAAAGTTGAAGTAAGGAAAAAGACCAGTGCGAAAGTGCTGGTCTTTTTTGACGGGTAAGATTTAAGATAGATTTTGACTAAGCAGTTGAAAAAATAGGAAAGATAAAATATAATTGGAAAGTCTGTACAGGTTGTGCATGTGAGTAGAAATTATTTTGTTAAGTATAAAGATGATCGTATGCGAAAATGAAAAGTTTTCATACGGTCATTTTTATTATGGTACCGAGTCAGAAGGTAATATGTTTACACAGTTGTGTTTGAAAATTTTGATCAGCTGATAAAAGATATAATGATATGTAAATTATATTTAACTAAATAAAGAAAAAATTGACATAAAAGAAAAAGAATGGTATAAGTGAATTATGAGAATACAGGAGGGTACAGCAATATGGGGGAAATATATATTGCACACAGAAATGAGTATACAAATGAGGTACAAACTGTCCGGGAACATTGTGAGAATACGGCAAATCTTTGCAAA
>ENA-OUQI01001714-OUQI01001714.1-human-gut-metagenome-genome-assembly--contig:-NODE-1714-length-13092-cov-3.799647_pt1 | contig 13092 bp, 9 predicted proteins | sample MGYA00237953_ERZ548840 | MGnify/ENA primary metagenome ERZ548840 (study PRJEB26490, sample SAMN05194690) | human gut metagenome | biome: terrestrial biome; feature: human-associated habitat; material... | reverse complement strand
GATTCTGAAGGATATTTCCTTCAAGGCTGAAAAAGGGCAGATAATCGGAATTACCGGACCAGTGGCCTGCGGAAAGTCTACTTTGGGAAAAGTATTTTTGTGCGAGTATCCATATGAAGGTCAGATTCTTGTGGATGGCAAAGAGCTTCAGAATATGCCCCAATCCTGGCAGACGAATATCATAGGCTATCTTGGTCATGATCCGGAGCTGTTTAACGACAGCGTGGAAAACAATGTGCTTATGGGTGAACAGAAAAAGACAGAGGATTTCCTGAAAATGGTTTGCATGGCAGAAGAAGTAAATGAGATGGATGATGATTTACAGACTCTGGTAGGAAATGGTGGCGTACGTCTTTCGGGCGGACAGGGAAAACGTCTGGCTCTTGCAAGAACTCTTTGCCACAAAAAGCCAGTTCTGGTTCTGGATGATCCTTTTTCGGCTTTGGATAAGAGCACCGAGAGACAGATTTTTGCCAATTTGAAAGCACAGGCGAAAGAGAATATTGTGCTGCTGATTTCCCACCGTCTGTATCTGTTTCCGCAGATGAATCAGATCATCTGGATGGAAGATGGAAAAACAGTGGTGGGTACGCATGAAGAATTACTTGTGAAGGTACCGGAGTATAAGAAATTATTTACTGAGGAAGGAGGTGCAGAGAGTGAAGACAGACAGAAATAAGAACAACGTGAAATCAGAAGAAAATATGATTTTGGAAAAGAGCAGAAGGTCAGATGCAAATGTTTTTCCGGTAGAAAACAAGGGAAAAGGGAAAATTGCAAAAGCGAAAAAAAGACAGGTAAAAGGTGTGATCTGGAAAACAGTTCTGCAGCAGAAATGGCTGTCTATGGGTATTGTCTTTGCTGTAGCAGGCGCAGTGGTAACGGCTCTTATCCCGCCGCTGATCCTGGCAAAAATCGTAGATACAGTCACAACGGGAAAAGCCGTGACATTCTGGGTGATTTTCCTTTATTTTGCAATGCTTGCACTTACCGGATTCATGGAATCTGCCAGGGAAGGTCTGCTTACCGTATTTGGGCAGAAAATCACACATGCACTTAGAAGCAGCCTTATGGAAAAATTCATATGCCTTACTTCTGACAAACTGACAGGGCTGGAACCTGGAACTCTGGCTTCACGCTTTGTTGGTGATGTAGATACTGTGGAAAATCTTTTTACCTCAGGGATCATCAGTATGTTTGCTGACGCCTGCAAGATTATCAGTATTCTGGTGGTGATCTGGTTTGAAAATAAGGGTCTCGCTGTGGTGCTTCTTGTAATACTGCCATTTCTTTTCTGGTTTACCAGACATGTGCAGAAAAACATGCTGGCAGCCCAGATCGAAAACCGTAAGGCTGTGGGAAGAGCCTCTGGACATGTGCCGGAAACCCTTCATAATATCCGTACCATCCATTGCCTTGGCAGGGAAAAATATATGGAAGAGCGTTACGACACTTACATCGGTGAAAGTTACCAGGCAATGGAGAGAACCAATTTTTATGATGCAGTATATTCACCGGTGATCTTGATTTTAAATGCAGTCGTGGTTGCAGCTGTGATGCTGCTTTCAGCATCTGGAAATAAGATGGTGCTCACGTTTTTTGGAATGTCTGCGGGAACTGCAGTGGCTGTGATCAACTATATTTCACAGATTTTTTCGCCGGTGGAAAGTCTTGGAATGGAGATTCAGACCATCCAGTCCGCGGTAGCTGGAATCCATAGGATTAATGAATTCTTTGGGCTGGAGGAGAAAGAAAATAGCGCACAGGAGAATGGAGATACCGAGAAAACCTGGAATAATCCGGCAACAAAAATAGAAGAAAACAGAAATGAAAAGATTAGCCGAAAGGAAGCGATGGCTGATATGGAAGAAAGGCACAGACTGGGAGCTTCTGGCAGTAATAGTTTTCCGTTTGTAGAATTCCGGAATGTAACCTTCGGCTATGATGAGCATGTGGTGCTGGAACATCTGAATTTCAAGGTGATGGATACCGATCAGGTGACTCTACTCGGACGAACTGGTGCAGGAAAGAGTACGATATTGAAGCTGCTTCTTGGACTTTATGAGCCGGATCAGGGGCAGGTACTGCTCCACGGCATTCCGGCAACGGCTGTGAGGGCTGGAGAACGACGGAAACTCTTTGGATACGTAGAGCAGACTTTTCACATGGTGCCGGGAACCGTACGCGACCAGATTACATTATATGATGACCGGATCTCTGAGCGTCAGGTAAAGGCTGTTGCAGAGCTTACAGGTTTAAAAGAGGCAATTGAGAGTCTGGAAAATGGTTACGATACTTATTGCACCCCGGAGATTTTTTCCCAGGGACAGTGGCAGCTGCTATCCATTGCCAGGGCAGCAGTGGCAGAGCCCAAACTGCTTCTTCTGGATGAGATCACTGCAAACCTGGATGCGGAGACAGAGAAGGCTGTTCTGGCCGCATTGAAACGTGTGGCAAAGGATCGTACCGTTATTTCCATTTCACACAGAACGTCCGCAGAACTGGGAAGGACGATTCAGATTTAATCTGAGATTGTGAAAAGCACTTATAAAATTTTTATAAAGTGCTTTTCACAGTGGATTTTAAATGTTATAATTCTGATTACATTCTTACATGTCTGATCTGGAGTTTTTTATCATGCTTCAGAATAGCGGGCATTTCATAATCACTAATTTTTATTCTGTTTATATTTATCATTTGCCGGAAGTCATCGGCAGCATTCACTTAATTTACGCGGACAAGGAGTTGAAGCCTTTTTTGTCTCGTTTTTGTTGTTGGTAAAGGGTTGCGTTTTATGTGAAAATCGAGGTGATTATCATCAATCTTACAGGTATGATCTTGAAAATGCGTTACTGTATCCTGGAGCAGGTGGGCGCAGGCGGGGAGGGGCATTTGTACCTTGCCAGGGATATGGAGCTTGGAAATTACTGGGCAGTAAAAGAACTTCCCCTTGAGAAAAAGCGTGAAGCCAGACTGCTGCGGCTTCTGGAACATCCATCCATTCCACGGATGGTAGATTATGTGGAAAATGGGGATCATTGTTATCTGATCATGGAATATATTCGTGGAAAGTCCCTTGGACAGATGTTAAAGGAGGGACATGTTTTTGCAGTGGATGAGCTTCTTTCCCACGGAGACACTGTGCTTGCAGTTCTGGAATATCTTCATGGGCAAAAGCCGCCGGTATATTATGGGGACTTGAAACCGGATAATCTTATGCTTTCAGATTCGGGCAAATTGTATCTGGTGGATTTTGGGAGCGCGGTGTTTGGATTTGGAGAAAATCAGCGGATCTGTATGGGAACAGAAGGCTTTGCAGCTCCAGAACAATATGAGGGAAAAGTAAACAGCTCCAGTGATCTTTATGCTTTGGGAAAAACATTACAGGCGCTGGCAGGAAAAAACTGGTTATCTGTTTTGTGGAAAGTTCCGGGATTTGCTTTGTTTCTCTATAAATGTACCCGGCCTCAGGGGAAAAGACGATTTGAAAATGCGGCACAGGCAAGAAAAATGCTTTCTGGTATAGGAAAAAGAAAAGGGCTTGCCAGAAAAAATGCAGCGGTGGTGATTGGAACTACGGGGATTTTGCTGGCTGCAGGTGTATTTCTTGCAGGATCAGAGCAGCAGGCAGCTTTCGAAAGTGCATTGGCAGAAGTAACGAAAGGATATTACGAGATAGAGGAAAATGAGTCTTCTTCGTTGTCAAAGAAATTTGCAGCAGAAGCGGATAAAAAAAGTACAGACAAAGAAGCAGATAAATTTCTTCTTAAAAAATGCGAGCATGCAGAAAGTGCTTTGCAAAAACTGCAAAAAGAATATACGAAAGATGAAGAGCAGAGAAAATTGCTTTTATTATTGGCGGTAAATGCGGAACTTCAGAAAGAGTGGGAACGGGCCGCCGTGTATTATGAGCAGCTGCTTTTGTATGCGCCGGAATTTGCAGAAGGGTATGGGAAATATGGACTGTTCCTTTTGCGAAGAGGTCAGAAGAATTCCAGCAGGAGACTTTATGTTTTATACAGAAGCAGTAAGGCAGATGGGACGGATTGTAAGAGCGTTGAAATCTGGGAAAAACAGATGGAAAGTGAAACAGGTGAGGGAAAATGAAAAGATGGAGAAGCATAAGGAGAAAAATTGCGAAAAATTCAAATCGAAAAGGTATATATTCGCACAGCATCTGGAATAACTTTCGGAAACCTGGAATTTATCTGATGGTGACAGTGATTTTACTTATTACCAAAGTTGGTATACTTTACACTTATGGTGGGGAATTTGGAGGATTTGATATCGATATTGGTGCTGATGAAGGTATATTTGATAATTGGGAGGAGGCTGAAGGAAACCAGGAAACTACGGAGCCAGAGCAGAAAGAAAATGGGAGCAGTAATGGTAATGCGAGTAATAACAACAGCAATAATGACAGCGCGAATGGCGGTATTAGCAGTAATGACATAGAAAATGACGGTAATAATAACAGTCATAATAGCGGCAGCAGTAACGATAACAACAGCGGGAATAATAACAGTAACAACAATAATAGCAACGCAGGAGCTGGCTTGTCGAAAACAGAGAACGGTGACAACACAGGTGATAAGGAGGGCTGGGAAAAACCTCAAGCTGCGGGTTCTGAGAGAAGACCAAAAGAAAATAGGAAAGAAATAAAGAAAGAAAACAGTGTCACGGCAGCCTCACCGGCAAACAAAAACGCAGAGAATAAGAAAACGAATATAAATGCAGACAACAGTGCCAATGGAACTGAGTCTAAAAGCAATACTACAAAAAACACTTCTCGTGTAAAGAAGGATAGCTCAAAAAGCAAAGAAGAAAAGTCAGAAGATACCGCAGCAGATGAAAATATAAATGAAAGCAGGATTACTGCCAGAGAAACAAAGAATACTGATCGGAAAAAAGAGAATAGGGTCAAAGCAAAAATTACGGAAAGTTCCAAAAAAGAAAATACCAGTGAGTACTTGAAGCTCACGGGGGCCGGCACGGTTTTTACAGCAGTCGGAATGGCAAAGACATCTCATGGACTTGGATTCTATAACAGAAATGATGAAAATAGAGAAAAAAATGAAAACATAAATAAAAACAATAACATAAATGACAATGAAAATGGCACAATACGTTTTGTACACGAAGAAACAGTCCCTGTAAATGAATATCCTGAAATACAAGTTATAAGAACTACCGGTGAGCAGGATGTTACAATTCTGTCTTTGAACCTAAATGGTGATGAGATTTTCTGGCACCAGAAGGGGGATACCCTTATATTTGACCAGCCGATTACAGCGAAGGAAAATACTGTGAAGGTGATTGCTGTAATAGATGGGAGAAGAATTGTGCATATGCCTATATGGGAGTTTTGAAAGTGTGCATCAATTGTTACTGGTCATGGAGTGAATGGTAACCATTAACTAAGATTTTGCCATCTGGACGTTATAAAGAAATGATGTTATAATTAACACTCATATAGCGAAAGACCTGAAAAATCAACGACAAAAATTACATGACGATACAGGAGGCAAAACACAGATGTACAAAGCTATTTTATTTGATTTGGACGGAACTCTCACCGATTCCGGGGAGGGAATCACCAAATCCGTACAATATGCTCTGGAGAAGGTAGGAAAACCAGAACCAGATCTTCAGAAGCTGCGCATTTTTGTGGGACCGCCCCTTTTGGAGCAGTTTCAGGAATATGCGGGAATTGACGAAGAAACAGCAAGAAAGGCAGTTGAGATTTACAGAGAACGATACGCACCAGTGGGGATTTATGAGAATGAACTGTATCCTGGCATTCCGGAAATGTTATCTGGACTGAAACAAAGAGGATACAAGCTTGCCATTGCGTCTTCCAAACCAGAGAATTTCGTGAAGATCGTTGCGGAATATTTCCATATTGATTCTTATTTTGACGAGATGGTTGGAAGTGAGCCTGAGGGTAGACGAACCAATAAGACAGAGGTGATCGAGGAAACTCTGAAGCGGCTGGGACTTTCGGAACACCGTGACCAGGTGATCATGGTGGGGGATAAAGAGCATGATGTATTTGGGGCAAGACGCGCCGGATTGGAATGCATTGCAGTTTCCTATGGGTACGGAACCGAAGAAGAACTGAAAAATGCCCATCCTTTTAAAATTGTGAATTCGGCAGAGGAAATACTGGATTTTTTCGCCTGAGCCCCAGAAGAAAACAGAAAATGCCGGTTTTGGCATGGAAGTGTCTGTATCCGGTGGGAATCCATTTTGTGCTTTCCCAGCTTGTCTCCTATCTGGGACTGTATTTTCTGGTGCAGCGGACTGGCGCAGATATGAGTGCATATTACCAGCATGTGCTTATGCTGACTGGTCTGACAGGGATTTTGGCTGCAGTTCCCTGCATATTGTTGTATCGGGGCGATTTTTCAAGAAGAAAAGAAACCGGGATATTATATCCTGCAGCTGATCGTCACCTTCCTGTTCCTGAAATTCTAGGGTTTCTTATAATTGGCGCATTTCTTGGTCAATATGGAAACATTCTGGTAGGGCTTTTTCAGCAATATTTGAATCCGGAAGCTTATCAGGAAACTCAGTCCCTGATTTCCGAGGGGAAAAGTATCTGGAGTCTGATTTTCTGGATGGGGATTGCAGCACCTTTTGCAGAAGAGGTTATTTTCCGCTGGCTGGTATTTCTTCGTATGAGAGATAATATGCGCGTGATCACAGCTGCACTGTTTTCAGGACTGACATTTGGAATTTACCATATGAATCTGCTCCAGGGAGTGTATGCAACTATTATGGGATTGCTTTTCGCATTGCTCCTGGAATGGAGAGGAAATCTGTTTGCCAGTGTGTTTCTTCATATGGGGGCAAATATCTGGAGCCTGCTGGTCAGTGATGTGATGCTGTACATGCTGGATCATACAGGAGCCACATCCGTAATTGCACTGAATCTGTTTCTTGTTTTTGCAGGAACTTATGGTATCTGGAGATGCTATAAGAATTATCAGAAACGAGGATGTACGAGGCTGATATAAAGCATAATCAGAAATATATTAAGAAAAATAGAAGACCTTCTTACAAAATCCTGGAAAAACAGGGGAGATTGTGAGAAGGTTTTTTGTTGGCGCATTCCACTTTATAAACATTTAAGAATTTCCCGTCTTGAATTTAAAGTACACATATGCTATCTTAAGGGTATTAAATGTATTAATACACTTAGAAAGGAGGAAGCATGTCTATGATCGTTTTGGATTATCAGGACAGAAGGCCACTGTACGAGCAGGTGGAGGAGAAATTTCGGAATCTGATCCTGATGGGAGTACTGGAGCCAGGCTCCAGAATGCCCTCTGTGCGGCAGCTGGCCATGGAATTATCGATCAACCCCAACACCATCCAGCGTGCTTACATGCAGCTGGAACAGGAGGGACTGATCTACCCGGTTAAAGGAACAGGAAACTTTATCGCAGACAGTGAAGAAGTGCGTAAACTTAGCAAAGCTTCCTATATAAAAGAACTGAAAACCCTGATCCGGAAGGGAAAGGCTATGGGAATGGAAGCGGAAGAGCTGATCTACATTATTAGGGAGTGTTACAAGGAGGAGAAGCCATGATAGAAGTCAAAGAATGCAGTAAGGCGTTTGGCACTGTCAAAGCGGTCAATAAAGCAACTCTGGATGTTGGAGTGCGGGAAGTGTTTGGTCTTGTGGGCAGTAACGGCGCCGGGAAAAGCACCCTGCTTCGGATGATGGCTGGAATTATAAGGCCAGATGAAGGGGAAATCCAGATTGACGGTATGCCAGTGTATGAAAATGAAGAAGCAAAGAAACTGTTTTTCTATATCTCAGATGACAGTTATTTTCCGGCAAATTATACAGCAATGGATCTGGTGCGCTTTTACCGGAACTTCTATCCTCAGTTTCGAACCAGGTTTTTTCATGAACTGATGGAACAATTCCATCTGGAAGAAAATCGCAGAATTGCAACTTTTTCCAAAGGTATGAAAAAACAGGTTCTGGTAATCATCGGTGTGTGCGCGGCAACGAAATATTTGTTTTGCGATGAGACCTTTGATGGCCTTGATCCGGTAATGCGTCAGGCTGTAAAGAGCCTGTTTGCAGCGGAGATCATGAACCGGGAATTTACGCCTGTGATCGCGTCTCACAATCTGCGCGAACTGGAGGATATCTGCGACCATGTCGGGCTTTTGCATAAAGGGGGGATTCTTCTTTCCAAAGATCTGGAAGACATGAAATTTCACATTCACAAGATCCAGTGTGTGCTTAGTGGAAGACAGCAGGAAAAAGAACTGGAAAAGGAACTTCAGGTTTTGAAGGTGCAGCATCAGGGTTCTCTTCTTATGATAACAGCCCGGGGAACCAGAAGTGAGATCATAGAGAAGATCCAGGCCAAAAATCCTCTCTTTATGGAGGTGCTTCCTCTGACCCTGGAGGAAATTTTTATCAGTGAAACGGAGGTGGCAGGCTATGAAATCAAAAATTTATTCTAGCCGTTATATGAAAATTTCATCGAAAGGAATGATCTGGATTCCGGCTTTTGTGACCATCGGATTTCTTCTGGCATTTCCGGTGGCAGAGCTGATCATGCTGGGAAACTGGTTTGGAATGGGATACACCACCAGTGAGATCAATGCACTTTATGCAAATCTGTGGCGGGATGGATTTATGCTCACCGGACTTGCAGTTGCGGCAACTGCAGCATTGTTTAACGGAATCAGCCAGTTCTGGTATCTTTATTCACCGCGGAAAATTGATTTCTATCACAGTCTTCCGGTGAAACGAAGCAGAATGTTCTGGCATAAGACTTTGCAGTCCCTTTTGTATTATTTGCTTCCATATCTGGCAATGGAATTTTTCTCCGTCTGCATCGGGGCAATGAGGGGATTTTTCAGCCTTCATCTTATGAAACTGGCATTTTTGATGATGGTATTTCATTTGCTTTTATATCTGCTTTTGTATTTTTCGGTTGTGTTTGTAATCTGCATTACCGGCCATCTGCTTATGGGAGCTCTTCTGCTTATTGCAGTGGCTGCTTATGGACCGGTGCTTTCTGTTACTCTGCAGTTTTACGAAAAAGTCTTTTATTATACCAGCAGTGTAGGTGTCTATGGCTTTATAAAAGGCTTGAGAGAAATGGCGTCACCAGTCATCCTTGCCTACACCTTTGTGGGAAAATATGCAGAAGGAAATTATGGTGGCATTCTGGGAATTGTGCTTCTGGTGACAATCGCTTTTGGCGTTCTTGGATATTATGCATTTGTAAACAGAAAATCCGAAAGAACCGGTATGGCCTTTGTTTTTCCATGGGTTGGCACAATCATAAGATTTATGATTGTGGTTCCCGGAGGACTTGGAATCGGACTTATTTTCTATATGCTTCCAAGTGACAATTCCAGAATTGTATGGTGGATTTTCGGATTGATTTTTGGAACCCTTCTTTCAGGTGGAATCATGGGAATTATTTATTACAGGGATTTCCGAAAATTTTTCTCCAATAAAATACAGTTTGTGGTAAGCGGGGCCTGTGTAGCATTTGTGGCCTGTATGTTCTTATTTGACCTGACTGGATACGACAACTATATCCCTTCTTATGATAAAATCGAAAATATTGCAGCTGAATTTATGGATGGCGGTGGATGGGAGAATACTTATAGCGTTGAAATAAATGAAGATGGCAAGATTTCCACACAGGATTCCGGATATTATAGGAATGGAGATCTTCTGGGCAATAATCTGGGCATTAGTCCTGATATTTATGCATGTGTGGAGCAGATTGTGAAGGAAAACAAGGTTATATGCCGATCCCTTTCAGAAGATAGTGACAACAGAGCGCTGTGGAACGGCGATATATGGGATTCTTCTAACGATACATCAAGACTTCAGATGCGTTATGACCTGAAATCCGGAAAAACTGTTTATCGCTCTTATATGGTCAGCACAGAGAATCAGAAGAACTTGTATAAAGAGGGATATGCGGAGGGAACCTTAAAGTCTGAGCGCTATTCCATTTTAAAGCTGGATGATAAATATGTGGATGAGGTGCGCTGTGATTTTATTACAGGAGAATCTATTTCCCTTTTCCAGGACAATAAGGCAAAGAGACAGCTGTTGGTGGATGCATTTCGTCAGGATGTAGAGGAGGCGGATCCGGAAGTGCTGACCGGAGAGCCATGTGCAAGCCTGAACATTGAGTATTCCGGAGTACCATCTGCAGAATCTGTTGATGCCATGGTGCCTGGCAGAACCGGAGACTATTATTTTTCCGCATGCTTTTATGTATTCCCGCAGTTCAAAAGGACAGTTGAAATTTTGAAGGAAACAGGGTATCCTGTCTCTATGGAGGATGTGAAGCTGAGCGCTGTGGAAGTGGAATATTATATGAATGAGGAGCACAATGAATATTCTTCTCCTGTAGTTTACGATCAGCCGGAACAGCTGGAAGAACTGAAAAAGGTTCTGAGATGTTACCAGATGGTGCCATTCTGGGAAAAAAGGGAAGCTGATAAATGGGTCAGACTGAAGGTTGTGATTGACGGAGTGGAATCAGAGGCAGCGTGGTCCATAATGGCGAAGGATGTTCCGGAATTTATGAAAGAGGATTCACAGCGGGCATTATCCTTTGAGGTTTTTGAAAAGGAATAAAGAAGGAGAGCTACTATAAAGAATGGGAAAAGCAGTGAGACTGGACAGATTTCTGGCGGATTCAGGAGCAGGTACGAGAACGGAAGTGAAGAAGCTGATCCAGAAGGGATTGGTTCAGGTAAATGGTGAGAAGGCGAAAAAGCCGGAACTGAAAATAGATCCGGAGACGGATGTGGTAGAATTTGACGGAGAGCATATTGGAGCAAGGGCAGAGTTTGTGTACTATCTTTTGCACAAGCCTGCCGGATATGTAAGTGCCACAGAAGATACCAGGGAAAAGACAGTTCTGGATCTGGTGCCAAAGGATGGCAGACGGAATCTTTTTCCGGTAGGACGTCTTGATAAGGATACGGAAGGCTTGCTTCTTATTACAGATGATGGACAGCTTGCCCACAGACTGCTTTCCCCGAAGAAACATGTGGATAAGACGTATTTCGCGGTGACGGAAGGAAAAGTGGTGCCGGAGGATATAGAGAAGATCCGGCTAGGTGTGGATATTGGAGATGAGGAGCCGACCTTGCCGGGGAAGCTGGAGATTCTCAGTACATGGAAAGAGGATGATGACCGTAAAAAGGTCGAAGGTGAATCAGGAGCAGTGATAGCCAATTCAAATGCTGCAGGACATAAGGCAGATCCGGAGGGCAGCATCTGGTGTTCTGAAATTCTTCTGACAATCCACGAGGGCCGTTTTCATCAGGTGAAGCGAATGATGGAAGCTGTTGGAAAGAAAGTAATTTATCTGAAACGGATTTCTATGGGGGCGCTGACTTTGCCAGATGACCTGCCGAAAGGAAAGGCCAGGGAACTGACGCCTGATGAACTGGCGGCGCTGAAATGCGAAAACTCCTAAAAGGGTATGTCTGCTTACGCAAATATTGTTGAATATGAAAGTCAGCTGCTTTGCAGCTGTTGACTGTATTTGTAATTCGGGCTATCGTCCTACTTACTCATACGGTATAGCCCGCCCGATATCCATGAATTCGCTCATGCAAGCCTGGCTCATTCATGGCTGCCGTCTGGGACTTTCATTGTAAAATAGCGAAAAAAATAGCGGAAAAATTTGCAAAAACCCTCTTTACACGGAGGGTTTTGTCATGTTATAATGCAAAAGTTGTAAACCATCAAACACGCATGGAGATTCCCAGGATGGTGCCCTGCGGTGTGAGGCTGGGTCCGAGAGGAAAAGGATTCATGCGGAAGAATTTAACCAAAAGGAGAAAAAGACATGAGCGTTATTTCAATGAAACAGCTTTTAGAGGCAGGTGTTCATTTCGGACATCAGACAAGAAGATGGAACCCTAAAATGGCTCCATACATCTACACAGAGAGAAATGGTATCTATATCATCGACTTACAGCAGTCTGTAGGAATGGTTGACGATGCTTATAATGCAATCGCTGATATCGTAGCTAACGGCGGAAATATCCTTTTCGTTGGTACTAAGAAACAGGCTCAGGACGCTATCAAGACAGAGGCTGAGCGTTGCGGACAGTTCTATGTAAATGAGAGATGGTTAGGCGGTATGCTTACCAACTTCAAGACTATCCAGAGCCGTATTGCGAAACTGAAAGAAATTGAGACCATGGAGTCTGATGGAACATTCGATGTTCTGCCTAAGAAAGAAGTTATCGCTTTAAGAAAAGAATTAGATAAACTTCAGAAGAACCTTGGCGGTATCAAAGAAATGAAGAGACTTCCAGATGCTATCTTCGTAGTAGATCCTAAGAAGGAAAAGATCTGTATTCAGGAAGCTCATACACTGGGAATTCCGCTTATCGGAATCTGCGATACTAACTGTGACCCAGAAGAACTGGATTACGTAATCCCGGGTAACGATGACGCTATCCGTGCCGTAAAACTGATCGTTTCCAAGATGGCTGACGCAGTTATCGAAGCAAACCAGGGACAGACAGACGCTGAGGGAGAAATCCAGGCTGAGTCTGAAGAATTCGCTACAGAGGAATAATTTGTGAAAATTCTGGACATCAGCTGTGAATGAGCTATGCCTGCATAGGCATATCCACAGCTGACGGACAGGTCCTTACAACACACTATCATCAGGAGGAAATGAAAATGGCTATTACAGCAGCACAGGTAAAAGAGTTAAGAGAGATGACCGGCGCTGGTATGATGGACTGTAAGAAAGCTCTTACAGCTACAGAAGGCGATATGGATAAAGCAGTAGAGTTCCTTCGCGAGAAAGGTCTTGCTACCGCTCAGAAGAAAGCAAACCGTGTTGCAGCAGAGGGTCTTTGCAAGACACTTGTTGCTGACGATGCTAAAAACGCAGTTGTTGTTGAGGTTAACTCCGAGACAGACTTCGTTGCTAAGAACGAGAAATTCCAGCAGTATGTTGCAGATGTTGCTGCTCAGGCTCTGACAACTACAGCAGCTGATATCGATGCTTTCCTTGCAGAAGCATGGGCACTTGATACCACTAAGACTGTTAA
>ENA-OUQI01001702-OUQI01001702.1-human-gut-metagenome-genome-assembly--contig:-NODE-1702-length-13162-cov-6.864881_pt1 | contig 13162 bp, 8 predicted proteins | sample MGYA00237953_ERZ548840 | MGnify/ENA primary metagenome ERZ548840 (study PRJEB26490, sample SAMN05194690) | human gut metagenome | biome: terrestrial biome; feature: human-associated habitat; material... | reverse complement strand
CTATAAAGCTTCCATCAAAATTAAAATATATAAAAGCGGGATTTTTAAAGGGGAGCACTGATCTCGAAAAAATTAGTATTCCGAATCAGGTCAGAACAATTGGAAAAGAAGCATTTGCAGGGTGCAGAAATCTGAAAATTTATATTCCGGCTACAGTGAAAAATATTGGAAAAAATGCATTTGGAAAAGGTGACGGATGCGTGAAAAAAATTTACTGTGTGAAAAATTCAGCGGCATATAAATATGCAAAAAAGAATAATATCCCTTATAAAACAGTGTCGATCAAGGAATAAAAAAGGATTTGATGTAAAAGTAATGTAAAAGGTTTTCAGATGCTATTTACAATACTGTAAAGATGTAGTATTGTAAAAAAATAAGATATCCACGAAAGCAGGAGAGTGACAGAAATAGTGGAAAATATCAGGTAATAAACGGCTGAGCACATAAGAGGGGGGTAATATAAACGGCCGTTTTACATATCATACATGCGAAGGAAATGGATGATGTAGCATGAAAAGAAAGCGAATACAGAAAAATAAAAATATCGTAAAAAGGGGCTGTATAAATTATGAAACGAACAAAGAAAATCGCAGCATTTCTGATACTGTTTTTATGTGCATCCATGCTTCTGGTTCTTCAGACATCGGCAAAAAGCAAAAAGAAGTATGATCTTAAGGTATCGGATGTAAAAGTCAGCAGTAAAAATCTGAAGCCGGGAGATAAATGCAAAATCAGCATGAAAATCGTAAACAGGGGATATGGAAAGATGAAAAATGTTTACGTGTGCTATGATTCACCGTCAACGCAGATGTACTACGTACCGCTTAAGTATAAAAAGAGCAGCGGCAGATGGGTTGGAAATTTCAAAGTAGAAAAGGGAATGCAGAAAGGAACCTGGCGTATCTGGAGTATTGATGTGAATCGTGTTTTTGACGATATCTACGCATCCTGGTATGCGTATTATAACCACAAACTTGGAAACCGGTCCTATCCGGGAAGTGATCTCTCAAAAGGAAATATTAAGATCCGGAAGACCAAGGCAGATCATAAAAAACCGGAAATTCACGCTGACACGTTGCAGGTAGAAAAAGTGGCAGACACGGAAAAAGGTGGAAAGATCAGCTGCCGTATAAAAGTAACGGACGGCAGCAGCATCAAAAGAGTAACACTGACTTTAAAAGGGCCTGTCAGCACAGATCATCCGGTAGCAGTAGAGACGGAAATCGAAATGAAATATAATAAAAAAACAGGATATTACGAAGGCAGCGTAAACAAAGAAAAGGGTACCTATCGCATAGAGAATGTATATGCAGAGGATGTATTTGGTAACCATGGCTGGAAAGAAATTTCCGGATATCAGTTAGAATTATAAAAGCAGAATTATAAAAGAAAAAGATGAAAGATGGATTGTATCCGGATCCATTTTACAACAACATTTCGGGGAGGGCAGCCTCCCCGTTTTTTTGTGTTGCGACACTTTTTCGAGTTAACTTAATAAAGTATTTTGGCAAATGTATACAGAAGCATTTGCTTACAATATGATGTTGAAATCTTCATAAAAAACTAAGAAAGATAAACAACATAAATGCATAATGTAAAAGTAATGTAAAAGCTTTCCAGATGCTATTGACAATACTATAAATACGTAGTAGCCTGTCAGAAAAGTACGGAATATCTGCGAAATCGGAAAGACGAACAGAAATCATAGAACCGTTTATCACTGTTTTCTTACAAAAGGAAACCAAAAGGGAAATAAAGAAGAGGGGAAGAAAATGAGAGAAAAAGAGAAATGCAGGAAAGGGAACGTGCAGTATTTTTGCATGTATACAGCCGGTTTTCTGGCAGCGGCACTTTTATTATTACTGATCTTTGCAAAGGAACATGCATCTTTTACCAAAATGGTGGACGGTGTGGCACAGCATTATGCAGTGCTGATGTGGATCCGTAATACGCTGCGGCAGTTTTTACATGGAAATTTTGCATTGCCGATGGTTGATTTTTCGGTTGGACAGGGGTTTGATGTGATCGGGACGCTGAACTATTACGGCGTGGGGGATCCCGTCAATTTGCTGACCGTATTTTTTGCGGATAACCATCTGGATCAGATGTACATGTTTCTGATCCTGTTTCGGATGTATCTTTCAGGCCTTGCTTTTTCTTATTATTGCAGCACGGCCGGGATTCAAAGAAAAGCCTCCGTACTGTGTGGTTCCTGGCTGTATGTATTTTGCAGTTTTGCACTGATGGGCGGGATGAAGCATCCGCTGTTTTTAAATGGTATGCTGTATCTGCCGCTGCTGCTTGCCGGAACGGAGAAAGTCCTGCAAAAGAAAAGCATCCGCTTTTTAAGCGTATCGGTGGCACTTGCCTTTATGAGCAACTACTATTTCATGTACATGAACACCATACTGTGCGGCATTTATCTGTGTGTACGGCTTTTCGGACATTATCGGGAATACGGAATCAGAAAGATCCTACTGCTGATCTTAAAAATGGCGGCGGCGTGGATCTGGGGCATATGCCTTGGAGCAGTGATCATTCTGCCGTCCGTCTATGCCTTTCTTCACAATGCAAGAGTAGACACTGCGGTGGAAGAGGCACAGAACTTTTACAGCATTGCACACTATCGAAAGATGATCCTCGGATTTTTTCAGACGCTTCCGATGACGAACGGATGGAGCGTGCATGGAACGGCGACCGGCGGGCTGACCGGTGTGCTGATGCTTTTTTCATCGAGAAAAAGAAGCCGGGAAAACAGCCAGCTGAAGATCGGTTTTGCCGTGCTGCTTCTGCTGCTCTGTATTCCGTTTGGCGGAAAAATGATGAATGGTTTTGCTTATGTGACAAACCGCTGGAGTTACGGCATGGCATTTTTATGTGCCCTGATGGCAGCACAGGCGGTTGCAGATTTAAAAGAACAGAATACAAAAATATTCCTGATCCTTGGAGTGGCAGCGGGCATCCTTGCTGCAGCATTATCCGCATCGAACGGAAAAGCCATGCGATATGCAATCGCAGCTCTTACAGTGACCGTTCTGGCATTTGCACTTGGAGCGATTCTGGAGCGAAAGCAGAGAAAAAGACTGGCGGGATGTCTGGTGTCTTTCGTTGTGTTTGCCGGTGTCTGCTGCAATCTCATCACCTTCTTTACACCGGTCGGATATTCTTATGCCGCACGTTTTACAAAAAGAGGTGTGTCGGAGTCCGTGTTACTGAACCGTGCCGTAAAAAATGTGCAGAATGCAAAGCTTGCGGAAGACGGATTTTACAGGGTGGAACTGCCGTCCTCCCTGTATAACTGCTCGCTGGCAGCAAAGATCAATACAACGGAGTTTTATTACAGTGTGATCCCGAAATCCATGAAAGATCTCTATGTTTCACTTGGAATGGCAAAATATGAACGTCCGAATGTCATGCATGGACTTGAAAACCGGCAGATTCTCAAAAATATGCTCTGTGTCCGTTATCAGTCTGACAAAAAAAGGATCACGGTCAATGAGGATGCTCTGCCGGTCGGTTATACTTATGATAAGATCATGCACAAAGAGGATTATGACAGCCTTACACCGCTTGAGCGGCAGGCAGCACTGCTGGAGTATGCCGTTTTAGATGACGATGCTGAAAAAATCCTGGAAAAACAGGGGAAGACTTTTGAAAGAGGAAAGAGTCCTTCTGATGGTGCTGTTATAGGTGGAAATCTGAAAATTACAGGAGAGGATCGGGCATCCTGGAAAGATGGAAAGTTAAAAGGGAAAAAACAAGGCAGAATGAAACTGAAGTTTCAGACGGAAAAAAAGTCAGAGACGTATCTGGTGTTGAAAGGCCTGTCCTCCAGATCGAAGGTAAGAAAAAAGCAGATTCTTTCTGTGAAAAACAAAAAAGCAAGGTTTGAAATCCCGATGTGTGCGGTGAGCAATGAAAAAGAGATGAACCGGGACTTTATTGCAGTCAATCTCGGAGTTGCACAGATGGGAACCTGCAGCCTGTGTTTTCACAAATCGCATACTTACAAACTGAACGATATGGAGATCCGGGGGATTTCCGAAAGCTTTATCAAAGAACAGACAAAAGAGCGGCGAGAAGAATCTATGACGGAGGTAAAACAAAGTACTAACCGGATCAGCGGGAAAATTTCTGTTTCCGAAGATAAAATTTTGCAGCTGGCGGTTCCATACAGCAGGGGATGGCACATTTTTGTTGATGGAAAAAAGGCAAAATCTTTCGCCAGTAGTGTTGCTTATACCGGGATCTTTCTTGAAAAAGGGGAGCATACGGTCGAAATGCATTATATCAGCCCGTGGATCATTCCCGGTACGGTGCTGAGTGTGGCGGCATGGATCTGGATGGCACTGTCTTTTGACGTAAAAAAGAGAAGAATTTCGGCAGATAAGAGAATAAAATAGTTCAGATTTTTGAAAAAGTGGCTATTTGTCGTAAGGAAAATGACGGATAGCCGCTTTTTTTGTTGTTATTAAGGTTGAAATCTGTACCAAAATGCATTATCATATAGAATTAAAGCGGTAAAGTTTCAAGAGAAAAAACAAGAACAATACTTTACCAGGATGTATGCAGAGATATGCAGGCATATGCAAAACTGCAGATGAGAACGGAGGAAAAGGATATGAGTTACAACATCGCAGTCATTCCAGGCGACGGTATCGGACCGGAAATCGTCCGTGAAGCACAGAAAGTGCTGGATGCGGCAGGAAAAAAATATGGTTTTGAATTAAATTATACAGAAGTTTTGATGGGAGGAGCTTCCATTGATGTACATGGTGTGCCTCTGACAGATGAGGCGATCGCTACCGCGAAGGCAAGCGATGCCGTTCTGATGGGATCCATCGGCGGAGATGCAAAGACATCCTCGTGGTACAAACTGGCACCGAACCTTCGTCCGGAGGCAGGACTCTTAAAAATCCGCAAAGAGCTGAATCTGTTTGCAAACTTAAGACCGGCGTACCTGTACGAAGAATTAAAAGAGGCCTGCCCGCTGCGTGATGATATCATCGGTGACGGTTTTGATATGATGATCATGCGTGAGCTGACCGGCGGTCTGTATTTCGGAGAGCGTCACACAACCGAGGAGAACGGAGTACGCAAAGCCGTTGATACACTTTCTTATGATGAGAATGAGATCCGCCGTATCGCTGTCCGTGGATTTGACATTGCAAGAAAACGCCGCCATAAAGTAACCAGTGTGGATAAGGCAAACGTTCTGGATTCTTCCAGACTGTGGAGATCCGTTGTGGAAGACGTTGCAAAAGATTACCCGGATGTCACACTGGAGCATATGTTGGTAGACAACTGTGCCATGCAGCTGGTGCGTGACCCGAAACAGTTCGATGTCATCCTGACCGAGAATATGTTCGGAGATATCCTTTCCGATGAGGCAAGTATGGTGACCGGTTCTATCGGAATGCTGTCTTCCGCCAGCCTGAATGAAACAAAATTCGGTCTGTATGAGCCAAGCCACGGTTCTGCACCGGATATCGCAGGCAAAGATCTGGCAAACCCGATCGCTACGATCCTTTCCGCTGCCATGATGCTGCGTTTCTCACTGGATCTGGATGAAGCGGCAGATGCGATCGAAGCAGCGGTAAAACAGGTACTCAAAGACGGATACCGCACAGGCGATATCATGTCGGAAGGATGCACAAAAGTCGGAACCGTTCAGATGGGAGATCTGATCGCAGAACGCGTATAAAACCGAATCCGGCATCATATAAATGGAGGTATGTTACAATGAAAAGTGATAATGTAAAAAAGGGGATCCAGCAGGCACCGCACCGTTCTCTGTTCAATGCTCTTGGCATGACAAAGGAAGAGATGGAGCGTCCGTTAGTTGGTATCGTAAGTTCTTATAATGAAATCGTTCCGGGTCATATGAACCTGGATAAAATCGTCAATGCAGTAAAACAGGGTGTTGCCATGGCAGGCGGTACACCGGTAGTATTCCCGGCGATCGCAGTCTGCGACGGTATTGCCATGGGTCATATCGGTATGAAATATTCTCTGGTAACAAGAGATCTGATCGCAGATTCTACCGAGGCAATGGCACTGGCACATCAGTTCGATGCCCTGGTCATGGTACCGAACTGTGACAAGAATGTACCGGGGCTTCTGATGGCAGCCGCACGTATCAATGTGCCGACCGTATTTGTAAGCGGCGGCCCGATGCTGGCAGGTCATGTGAAGGGACGCAAACGCAGCCTTTCCAGTATGTTTGAGGCAGTCGGAGAATACTCTGCAGGCAAACTGACCGCAGACGATGTATGTGAATTCGAAGAAAAAGTATGTCCGACCTGTGGCTCCTGCTCCGGTATGTACACTGCAAACAGCATGAACTGCCTGACAGAAGTACTTGGTATGGGACTTCGTGGAAACGGAACCATTCCGGCTGTATATTCCGAGCGTATCCGTCTTGCAAAACATGCAGGTATGCAGGTTATGGAAATGTACCGTCAGAATATCCGTCCACGCGACATTATGACAGAGGATGCAATTTTAAATGCTCTGACTGTGGATATGGCACTGGGATGTTCTACAAACAGTATGTTGCATTTACCAGCGATTGCACATGAAATCGGCATGGATTTCGATATCACATTTGCAAATGAGATCAGTGCAAAGACACCGAACCTCTGCCACCTGGCACCGGCAGGCCCGACCTACATGGAGGATCTGAATGAAGCCGGCGGTGTTTATGCCGTTATGAATGAATTAAATAAACTTGGTCTGTTGCACACCGATTGCATGACCGTTACCGGAAAGACCGTAGGCGAGAATATCAAAGACTGCGTAAACTTAAATCCGGAAGTCATCCGCCCGGTAGAAAATCCGTACAGCAAGACCGGCGGACTGGCCGTCCTGACCGGAAATCTGGCACCGGACGGAAGTGTTGTAAAACGTTCTGCCGTTGTGCCTGAAATGATGGTACATGAAGGTCCGGCAAGAGTCTTTGAATGTGAGGAAGATGCATGTGAGGCTATTCTCTCCGGAAAGATCAAAGAAGGCGATGTTGTCGTGATCCGTTACGAAGGACCAAAAGGCGGTCCTGGTATGAGAGAAATGCTGAATCCGACTTCTGAGATCGCAGGTATGGGACTTGGTTCCACGGTTGCCCTGATCACAGACGGCCGTTTCAGCGGTGCGTCCAGAGGAGCTTCCATCGGTCACGTATCACCGGAAGCAGCAGTCGGCGGTCCGATCGCACTGGTAGAAGAAGGCGATATCATCAAGATCAACATTCCGGAAAACAGACTGGAACTGGCTGTTTCTGATGAAGAGCTGGCAAGAAGAAAAGCTGGCTGGACACCGAGAGAGCCGAAGGTAAAGACCGGCTATCTGGCACGTTACGCTTCTATGGTAACTTCCGGTAACAGAGGAGCTATTCTTGTTTCAGAAAAATAATTCTGAAACAAGAATGGAAGCTCCGCAGGATCGCACTGCGGTGGTGCAGAATTATGTCGCAAAGGCGGCCCACCGCAGACGGAGAATGTGCCGGAGCACATTCTATACCTGGGCAAAATAAGAGAAACATAACAGTAAGGAAAGTAAAGGTGAGGATAGCAGGATGAAGTTAAATGGTTCAGAAATCGTAATCGAGTGCCTGAAAGAGCAGGGCGTAGACACTGTTTTCGGTTATCCGGGCGGCACGATTTTAAATGTATACGATGCATTATATAAACATGGTTCAGAGATCAATCATATCTTAACATCCCATGAGCAGGGTGCTGCTCATGCGGCAGACGGATATGCGAGAGCAACCGGAAAAGTCGGCGTATGTATGGCAACTTCCGGTCCCGGAGCCACGAATCTGGTAACCGGTATTGCAACCGCATATATGGATTCAATCCCAATGGTTGCCATCACAGCGAACGTAGCCGTTCCGCTGCTTGGAAGAGACAGTTTCCAGGAAATTGATATCACAGGTGTAACGATGCCGATCACAAAGCATAACTATATTGTAAAAGACATCACAAAACTGGCAGATACCATCCGTGAAGCATTCCGCATTGCACAGGAAGGCAGACCGGGTCCTGTTCTGGTTGATATCACAAAAGACGTGACCGCAGCAGAGACTGAGTATGTAAAAGAAGAGCCGATCCCGGTAGAACGCAGCACACAGTATATCAAAGAAAAAGATCTGGAACAGGCGATTGAGCTGATCAATGAGAGTGAAAAGCCGTTTGTATTTGTCGGCGGAGGTGCTGTGATATCCGGAGCTTCCAAGGAACTGATGGAGTTTGTGAAAAAGATAGACGCACCGGTTGCAGACAGCCTGATGGGAAAAGGTGCTTTTGACGGCACCGATGAGCTTTACATGGGTATGCTGGGTATGCACGGAACAAAAGCATCCAACTTAGGTGTAACAAAATGTGATCTGCTGATCACGGTCGGTTCCCGGTTCAGTGACCGTGTCATCGGAAATGCCAGCCGTTTTGCAAAAAATGCCAAAATTCTCCAGATTGATGTCGATCCGGCAGAAATCAACAAAAACATTCAGGTAGACTGCAGTATTATCGGAGATCTCAAAGAAGTGCTGACACGTCTCAATCAGAGAATTGAAAAACATGAGCATAAAGAATGGATCAAAGAGATTGAGACAATCTCCGAAGAGCATCCTCTGAAATACAATGAAGAAGGTCTGACCGGTCCGTATGTGATCGAGCAGATCTATAAAGTAACCGAAGGAAATGCCATCATCACAACCGATGTCGGACAGCATCAGATGTGGGCTGCACAGTATTATCGTTACAAAGATCCGCGTACCTTCCTGTCATCCGGCGGACTTGGCACCATGGGTTATGGTGTCGGAGCTGCAATCGGAGCCAAAGTGGGCAGACCGGACAAAGTGGTACTGAACATCGCCGGAGACGGATGTTTCCGTATGAACATGAATGAGATTGCAACCGCAGCCCGATACAACATCCCGATTATTCAGGTTGTCATCAATAACCATGTGCTCGGTATGGTTCGCCAGTGGCAGACACTGTTTTACGGAAAACGTTATTCACAGACCATTCTGAATGATGGTGTGGATTTTGTGAAAGTGGCAGAAGCACTTGGTGCAGAAGGCATCCGTGTAACGAAAAAAGAAGAAGTCGCACCGGCTGTTGAAAAAGCGATCGCACTTGGCAAACCGGTTGTGATCGACTGTGTGATCGACTGCGACGACAAAGTATTTCCGATGGTTCCGGCAGGTGCCCCGATTGAAGATACATTTGATCAGGACGATCTGAATAAAGAAGCATAAATTCGGTTCTGCAAGCCTTTTTCCAGAACTTGGAAAAAGGCTTGACTAATTTTTAACAAGGTACTATAGTAAAGTGTAGAAAATAAGTGCTGATATCTGGCGGAGTTTTGAAAACAGGCATCAGCACTTGCTATAAAACTCATCACACAACAAAGTGAGAAGTCAAGGAGGATATGAAAGTGAGCAGAGTGTACAATTTTTCAGCAGGTCCGGCCGTATTACCGGAAGAAGTATTAAAAGAAGCAGCAGCAGAAATGCTGGATTACAAGGGCTGTGGTATGTCCGTTATGGAAATGAGTCACCGCTCACAGGTCTTTGACGATATTATCAAAGAAGCAGAGCAGGATCTGCGTGATCTGATGCATATTCCGGATAACTATAAAGTGCTGTTCCTGCAGGGCGGTGCTTCACAGCAGTTTGCTATGATTCCTATGAATCTGATGAAAAACAAAGTTGCAGATTATATCGTAACAGGACAGTGGGCAAAAAAAGCATATCAGGAGGCACAGAAATACGGAAAAGTAAACAAGATCGCAACTTCTGAAGATAAGACATTCTCCTACATTCCGGATTGCTCCGATCTGCCGGTCAGCCCGGATGCAGACTATATATATATTTGTGAGAACAACACCATTTATGGTACAAAATTCAAAACACTGCCGAATACAAAAGGCAAGACACTGGTAGCAGACGTTTCTTCCTGCTTCCTGTCAGAGCCGGTCGATGTCACAAAATACGGCATCATTTACGGCGGCGTTCAGAAAAACATCGGACCGGCAGGCATGGTGATCTCCATTATCCGGGAAGATTTGATCACGGATGAGGTACTGGAAGGTACACCGACCATGCTGAAATTTAAGACACATGCCGATGCAGGTTCTCTGTACAACACACCGAACTGCTACTGCATTTATATGTGCGGCAAGGTATTCAAATGGCTGAAAAAGATGGGCGGTCTGGAAGTCATGAAAGAACGCAACGAAAAGAAGGCAAAACTGCTCTACGATTATCTTGACAGCAGCAAGCTGTTCAAAGGAACGGTAGAAAAAGATTCCCGCTCTCTGATGAACGTTCCGTTTGTCACAGGTGACAAAGACCTGGATGCGAAATTTGTAAAAGAAGCAAAAGCAGCCGGACTTGAAAACCTGAAAGGTCATCGTACCGTTGGCGGTATGCGTGCAAGTATCTACAATGCAATGCCATATGAAGGTGTGGAAGCACTGGTAGCATTTATGAAGAAATTTGAAGAGGAGAATCTGTAAAATGAAATATACATGCTTAAACCCGATCGCTTCTGTAGGACTGGATCAGTTCACAGAAGGTTACGAAAAAACAGAAAAAATGGAAGATGCAGATGCAGTGCTGGTAAGAAGTGCTGCCATGCATGATCTGGAGCTGCCGGATGGTCTGTATGCAGTTGCACGTGCCGGTGCCGGTGTCAACAACATTCCGCTGGATAAATGTGCAGAAAAAGGTATCGTTGTATTTAACACACCGGGAGCCAATGCAAACGGCGTAAAAGAGCTGGTGATCGCAGGTATGCTGCTGGCTTCCCGTGATATCATCGGCGGTGTGGAATGGGCAAAATCCGAAGCCGGAAGCGAAGATATCGCAAAAAAGGCAGAAAAAGAAAAGAAGAAATTTGCAGGATGCGAACTGATGGGCAAAAAGCTTGGTATCATCGGACTTGGTGCGATCGGTATCCAGGTGGCAAACGTGGCAGAATGTCTGGGTATGGATGTATATGGTTATGATCCGTACATTTCTGTTGATGCGGCATGGAAACTTTCCAAAGGCGTAAAACACATCAAAGATGTGGACGATATTTACCGTACTTGCGATTATATTACGATCCATGTACCGCTGCTGGATTCCACCAGAAAGATGATCAATCAGGATGCAATCGATCTGATGAAAGAAAATGTCGTGATCCTGAACTTTGCACGTGATATGCTGGTAGATGAAGAGGCTGTTGTAAAAGCCCTCAAAGAAGGAAAAGTAAAGAAATATGTCTGCGATTTCCCGAATACCACAACCGCAGGTGTGGAAAATGCGATCATCATCCCTCATCTGGGTGCATCCACCGCAGAATCGGAAGACAACTGTGCAAAGATGGCAGTTCAGGAACTGATGGAATACCTGGAAAAAGGAAATATCATCAATTCTGTAAACTATCCGAACTGCAGTCTGGGCGAGTGCACACATGCAAACCGTATTGCGATCAACCACCGCAACGTAAAGAACATGCTGGGACAGTTTACCGACATTTTTGCAACATCTGATATCAACATCGCAAACATGGTAAACAAGAGCAAAGGCGATTATGCATACTCTCTGTTTGATCTGGACAGCGTGGCATCCGAAGAAGTACTGGATAAGATCCGTGCAGTCGAAGGTGTGCTGAGAGTCAGAGTGATCAAATAAAAAACAAAAGAATAAGAAAAACAAGAGGACAAAAGGCTGTTGCAGTTTTCTGCTTCAGCCTTTTTCAGTACGGAAGAGGCGGCTCATAAACCGAAACGCCCGGACCGTGCAGAGATGGAGGAATGATTATGGCAGAGATCAGAACATTTTGTGCTGTACATCCGGCAGAAGGACTTGCATCTAAACTCGCAGCTCTTCCTTATGATGTCTACAGCCGTGACGAGGCAAGAGAACAGGTAAAAAAAGCACCGGAAAGCTTTCTGGCGATTGACCGCCCGGAGACCCAGTTCCCAAAAGATCAGGATATGTATGCACCGGAAGTCTATCAGAAAGCACATGATATGTTAGAGGAATGGATCAAAAGAGGCTCCTTTGTGCAGGATCAGCAGAAATGTTACTATCTGTATGAACTGACGATGGATGGAAGGTCACAGACCGGTCTTGTGGCATGTGCCTCGATTGACGATTATTTAAACGGTGTGATCAAAAAGCATGAAAATACAAGGGCAGAAAAAGAGCAGGACCGTATCCGACACGTCGATACCTGCAATGCACAGACCGGACCGATCTTTCTTGCCTACCGCAAAGATCAGACGATCGCAGAGGTGACAGCAAAAGTAAAACAGCAGAAACCGATGTTTGCGTTTGTCTCGGAAGATGGCATCGGACATAAAGGCTGGAGAGTGGATGCAAAAGAGGATATTGCAATAATTGCAGATACATTTGCAAAAATAGATAAAATTTATATCGCAGACGGACATCACAGGGCAGCATCGGCAGTCAAAGTAGGGCAGCTTCGCAGAAAACAGCATCCGGATTATGACGGCAGCGAAGAATTCAATTATTTTCTGTCGGTATTATTCCCGGATGAGGAACTTTACGTTATGGATTACAATCGTGTCGTCCTGGATCTGAACGGACAGACAAGAGAAGGATTTCTGAAAAACGCAGCGAAAATTTTTGATGTACAACCGGTAAATGCGGCATATCATCCGCAGAAAAAGGGTACTTTTGGCATGTATCTTAGCGGTCAGTGGTATCAGCTTACGGCAAAGGCAGATCTTACAAAAGACGATCCGGTGGAAGGTCTGGATGTCGCTTATCTGCAAAGAGAATTTTTGCAGCCATATCTGGATATCCAGGATCCGAAAACATCAAAACGCATCAGGTATGTGGGCGGGATCCGCGGACTTTCCGAGCTGGAGCGTATGGTCGATCATGTAAAAGAGACGCAGCAGAAAGATGCGGTGGCTTTTTCCATGTATCCGACTTCCATGGCAGAATTGTTTGCCGTAGCCGATGCCGGCATGCTGATGCCGCCGAAATCCACATGGTTTGAGCCAAAACTTCGGAGCGGACTGTTTCTGCATATGTTATAATTTTTTTGCTTTTTTACTGTTGGTGTTTGTGTTAAAATAGAATAATAAGATGCCAGGGTCAAAAGGTCTAAATCCACATGAGCTTGCTCATAAGTGGATGAAA
>ENA-OUQI01001689-OUQI01001689.1-human-gut-metagenome-genome-assembly--contig:-NODE-1689-length-13261-cov-10.234893_pt1 | contig 13261 bp, 10 predicted proteins | sample MGYA00237953_ERZ548840 | MGnify/ENA primary metagenome ERZ548840 (study PRJEB26490, sample SAMN05194690) | human gut metagenome | biome: terrestrial biome; feature: human-associated habitat... | reverse complement strand
GTTATTATGCTCTGAATCTTCATGCTGTGTTTTCCAAGGGAACTTTGGAATGGCGTTGTTTTGAAAGCACACTACATGCAGGAAAGGTGAGAGCAAATATTACACTGGCATTAGCCATTTCCGCACAGGCAATCAATCAGAGATCGACACAGATGAAAAAGACACTGATATCAGAAAACCCGGCATTTACATTTCGTACATTTTTATTGAGACTTGGGTTAATTGGAGACGAATATAAAAATGTTCGAAAACATCTGCTGGCAAATCTGGATGGTGATCTTGCGTGGAGATATGATAAAAGCACGTATGAGTGTCTGAAGAAAAATCAAAGGACAGAAGGAGTCAGATAGAGGTGAGAAAAAATGAAAGATAGATATTACTTCGCTTATGGCAGCAACATGAATCTGGAGCAGATGAAGTACAGGTGTCCGGCTGCGGAAGTTGTGGAAAACGTCCGGCTTGAAAATTATCGGCTGGCATTTCGGGGAAGGGCTCCGGGCAATGGGGTAGCAACGGTTCTGCCGGAAAAAGGAAGCTATGTCGAAGGAGTCTTATGGAAAATCACAGAAGCGTGTGAGAAGAGTCTGGATTTTTATGAAGGATTCCCAAGTTTTTATGGGAAAGAATCGATTCGGGTAAAAAATCAGGATGGTGTGGAGAAAGAAGTGTTTGTATATATGATGAACGCTCCGCACAAAGATGTTCCGGCAAAGCCATCGAAATTTTATCTGGATGGAATTCTGGAAGGATGTAAGGATAACCAGATTCCAACGGAGTCTGTCATGGAAGCGGTAAAACGTACCAGACAGGAAGTAAAAAAAGAAAAAAATCGATATGCAAGATAAAACGTACCGCAGAGGAAACATCTTCTGCGGTATTTTACTGAAAAAATCTATTTATAATAGGAAGGAAAAGCACATGAAGGTTAGAAAATTAAAGACCAGAATTGCTGCTTTTGGACTGGCTGTCCTGATGGGCATCAGTACCTTGAGCAGTGCGAATGCGTTTGCGGCCGAACAGACAGGCTCGGAACAGCAGACGGAAGTACAGGCATCTGAACAGGCGGTAACAAGCCAGAAAGATACATCAGTTACAGCAGATGATATCACAAAAGCAGTTTCAGATGATACATTTGCAGTGGAAACCAGTATGGAAGGAATCCATTATGATGCAGAAAAAGAAGATGTTACGCTTGTAAGTATCAAAGATGAGAATGGTGGAGAGTATCATTCAGACAAAGCAGGAACATATATTGCCACTTATATGGTCGTTCCAAAAGATAAGAGTGACAGCTATACCATCACCCGTAAAGTGACTCTGACGGATACCGAAGGACAGGCACATTCCGAAGAAAATGGTGGAGAGAAACAGAAGTCAGATACAGAATCTGAAGATGATTCGGATTCGCCTGTGCAGAACTACACAGATGTAGAAATTGAAACATCCGAAGAAGATGCATCTGCACAGGCAATCAAAGAACTGAAAGAGGACATCGAAGAGGGAAATGTGATGGTATTGTCTGCGGCTGAAAGAGCTACAAGCAGCGGTTCCACAGTTACATTGACAAAGGGGAGAACTATTTATTATCCAAGTTATATTGGAAATTATCTTACTTGCCTGTTTACAGTCAATGGAAAAATTGCATACTGCCTTCAGTCCCAGAAAGCATCCCCACCGAGTGGAAGTTATGTAGCACAGGTACTGGACAGCAATAAAAATCTGCAGAAAGTCCTTTATTATGGTTATGGCGGGGCAGGAAATCTGACAGGAAGTTATCTGTCTGGAAAAACGGAAGATGAAAAGTATGTGTATACACACATTGCAGCCAGCTATGCTTATGCAGGAGAAGCCGGATTTACAGGGTGTAATTATAATGACCTTGTAAATGCAGGGGTTATCGCATATATCAATTATCTGTTTGGACAGGAAGAACCGCCAAAAGGTGAACTGAGCCTTTCAAGCACAAAGCTGAATGCAGTACGGGATGGAAACATCCAGAAAACACCAAATATCACACTGTCTGGAGATCACAGAAACTATGTGACACTGAGTGTACCAGAAAATGTGACAGCACATAATCTTTCCAAAGGAACAAGTGTTACAAATGGAAAAATCCAGATTTATGGTGGAGATACATTCTATCTGTCCGCAGATTTATTACTGACAGGCAGTTATGCTTCCGGCAACTTATATGGTTCTGTCGGAAAGACATGGAGAACACTGGTGTTGACAACCGGAGATTCCAAGCAGGATATCGGTGTATTTGAAAGCGAAACAGCAGCGCCGGTAAGCTTCAGTGTACAGTGGCTGAATATGACACGCATTGAACTTATGAAGAAAGATGTCAATACACAGAATCCACTGTCAGGAGCAGTTTATGGTATTTATACTGATAAGAAGTGTGAAAATCTGCTGATGACAATGTCAGCAACCGGAACAGACGGAAAAGCAGTCAGCGATTATTTTGATTCTGCACTGAAAACAGTGTACGTGAAAGAGATCACTGCTCCGACAGGATACAAACTGAATACAGAAGTATATAAAGTGGCTGTTACTGCCGGAAAGACAATGACTGTAACAGCAACAGATGAGAGAGTCACCGGAAAGGTGAAAATCGCAAAGATCGATAAAGAAACACTTGCATTTAAAGCGCAGGGGGACAGTGTTCTTCGTGGTGCTGTGTATGGTCTGTATGCAAAAGAGGACATCGTGCATCCGGATGGCACAACAGGGGTTCTGTATAAACAGGACAGCCTGATTGCACAGGGAGTCATCGGAGATGACGGAACACTGGAATTTTCAGAATTATACCTTGGAGAAATGTATGTAAAAGAGATCACTCCACCGGAAGGATATACACTGGATACTACCAAATACGAGGTATCAGTAACTTATGAAGGTCAGGATGTTGCCGAAGTGACAAGAGACCTTACGGTAAAAGAGCAGGTAAAGAAACAGGCATTCCAGTTAATCAAAATCAGTGAAGATGGAGAGCAGACAGAAACAGACCTGGTTGCAGGAGCAGGATTTAAGGTATATCTGATCAGCGACCTGACACAGGTAAAAAATGGAAAACTGAAGCCAGCCAATGGAGAAAGCTATACAGCAAGCGATTTCAAAAATTATGACTTCAGCAAAGAGCAGGTTGCAGTTACTTACGAGAATGGAACAGCCGTACCAGTACCAGAACTGATCACTGATACAAAAGGATATGCAGTCAGCCCGGAACTGCCGTATGGAAGTTATGTTGTAGTGGAAAGTACTACCCCTGAGAATTTGAAAACCATTGATCCATTTGTTGTAAATGTGGAAAATGACAGCAGAGAGCCAATGCAGTGGAGAGTATTTGATGACCGCCCGTTTGAATTTTTGCTGAAAATTGTAAAGAAGGATGCACAGACTGGAAATACTGTTTTAAAGGCTGGTGCTTCTTATAAGATTTACGATGTGACAAATAAGAAATATGTGGAACAGGTTGTTCAGTATCCGAAGAAAGAAAAGATCAGTGTATTCGAAACAAACGAGGAAGGATATCTGATCACACCGCAGGAACTGAAGTGCTCTACCTACCGAATCGAAGAAGTGAAAGCACCGGAAGGATTTGTAAGACAGGGAAGCGAGGAGTCCCTGTATGATGGAACAACGATTATTTCACCATTAGAACAGACTACAAAAGGAACATATAAAGAAAATCCACAGAGTGGTATTGTAATTACAGTATCCTCAAACACTGCACATCAGATTGATCCAGATACAGGAGCTGCGATTGTAGAGGTAGAACAGAAAAACGATGAACAGGTAGGAAGCCTGCTCCTGACGAAAAAGGGAGAACAGCTTACCGAAGTAACCGGAGATTCTGTTCTGGCAAAAGTAAAAGCACTGGTTTCAAAAGTAAGAAATGCCGTATCTGGAAAAGAAGAAACAGGTATTTATAAAGGCTTTAAATATGAAGAAACCGGAGTAGAAGGCGCTGAATTCGAAATATATGCCAAAGATACCATCTATTCACCGGACGGAGCAAAGGACGAAGCAGGAAATCCAGTTGTCCGATATGAGAAAGATGACCTGGTAGCCAAACTGACTACAGATGAAAATGGAACAGCAGTTATCAACAATCTGCCACTGGGAACGTATTATCTGAAAGAAGTTGTAGCAGGAGAGAATTTTGTCCTAAATACAGAACAGAAAGAATTTACCCTGACAGCAGAGGATGATACACAGGCAGTTGTTTATGAAGGCGTTACCTATAAAAATGAAAGACAGAAAGTTTTCGTATCAGTAGAAAAGAAAGATTCTGTCACAGGCGAAAAGCTGGAAGGTGTTATTTTTGGACTGTATGCTGCAGAAGATATTCTTTCTAATCAGGGAGAGGTTCTCGTAGAGAAAGATACCTTGCTGGAAAAGAAAGCAACGGATGCAAAGGGAACACTTACTTTCGACAGTGATCTTCCACATGGAAAATACTATGTCAAAGAGGAAGTCAGAAAAGCTGGATATCTTCCAAATGAGGAAGTATGGAATGTAGATGCAACTTACGAAAATCAGAATCTTGCAAAGATTGAACTGAACAAAGAAGTTGAGAATCAGCCGACAGAAACACGCATTACAAAAACAGATGCAACTACCGGAAATGAGCTGGAAGGAGCCAAACTGCAGGTCATTGATAAAGACGGAAATGTTGTGGAAGAATGGGTAAGCAGTAAGGAAGAACATGTCATTTACGGACTGCCGGAAGGAAGTTATACCTTACATGAGGAACTGGCTCCTTATGAAGATGGCTATGTGTCTGCCAGCGATGTGATGTTTGAAGTCAAAGAAGATGGCAGTGTGACAAAGGTTGAGATGAAAGATGAATATTCCAAAGTGGAAATTTCAAAAACAGACCTTACAACCGGAAAAGAACTGGAAGGGGCAAAGCTTCAGATTATCCGCAAAGACGGAACTGTTCTGGAAGAGTGGATTACAGATGGAAAACCACATTCCGTTGAAAAACTCCCAGTCAATGAAGAACTTACTCTGCGTGAGATCACAGCACCGGATGGTTACGAGATTGCGGAAGATGTCACATTTACATTGAAAGATACAATGGAAGTCCAGAAAGTAGAAATGAAAGATGCCAGAACACCGGAGAAAACAACAGAAAAAACAAATGCACCAAAAACAGGTGATAACCAGAAAATATGGGCGTTTGTTCTGCTTGCACTGGCATCTGCTGGAACAGCTACAGGAGTGACTGTATACCGCAGAAAGAAGTCAAAAATGACAGACAACAAAAAAGAAACAGAAGAAAAATAAAATAAGAATTACAGGATAAACCAATCTGACAGGGCAGGAGATGTGCATAAAGCAGCTTCTGCCCTGTCTGTATATAAGGAGAAGAATGATGAGACGTTTTTATACAGCAGAATCAGTAACAGAAGGACACCCAGACAAAGTATGCGATCAGATAGCAGATGCAATCTTAGATGAATGTCTGCGTTACGATCCATCTTCGAGAGTGGCGTGTGAAGTCCTTGCTACAAGAGGAAATGTGTTTGTAGCAGGAGAAATCACCAGCGGATATGAACCACCAGTGTTTGATGTGATCCGAAAAGTTTTAGAAGAGTGTGGATATTGTACAGATGGGATAGAAATGGATACGTTTGTACACCAGCAGAGTCCAGATATTGCGAAAGCAGTGAGTGTGTCGAAAGAATTTCGGGATAATATCGGCGCAAAATTAAGAGATAGAAGCAGGGGAGCTGGAGATCAGGGTGTTATGGTCGGATATGCGTGTGATGATACTCCGCAGCTTATGCCAATGCCGACTGTTCTGGCACACCGGATCACACGTGAACTTTCGGCTTGCAGAAGAAGCGGATATATCAAAGATATCTTTTCGGATGGAAAAGCACAGGTAACCGTAGAATATGAAGATGGAAAGCCAGTGAGACTGGAAAGTGTTGTTGTTTCCTGCCAGCATGGTGCAGAAAAGAGCCTGAAGAAGTTAGATGCCGAAATCAGAGAGAAAGTGCTTCGCTCAGCACTCAGATTACTGCCGCCGGATGAGGATACGAAGATTCTGATCAATCCGTCAGGAAAATTTGTGTGTGGAGGGTTTGATGCAGATACCGGACTGACCGGAAGAAAGCTGATGGTGGATACTTATGGAAGTATGGTTCCGCATGGCGGCGGTGCATTTTCAGGAAAGGACTGTTCGAAAGTAGACCGTTCGGCAGCTTATATGGCAAGGTATATCGCAAAAAATATAGTAGCTGCTGAGTTTGCAAGCAAGTGTCAGGTGTCTCTGGCTTATGCAATCGGAGTAGCAGAGCCGGTTATGATTGAGGTGGATACCTTTGATACAGGGAAAGTGTGTGCGGATGATTGTCTGGCGGCAGCAATCCCACTGGTGTTTGGAGTGACACCTGTTCAGATCATGGAATCCCTTCGACTGAACCGTCCGATTTTCCGGCAGACGGCAGTTTTTGGTCATTTTGGAAGAAAGGAGTTTCCTTGGGAGCGGACGGATAAGGTACTGGATCTTCAGGATGCAATTCTGTAATGCCCTGGGTAACGGAAGAAGAGATTCAGGCAGCAAAAAATATGACTGCGTATGAGTATTTGCGGACGCATCAGGCACAGCGGTTGCAAAAGACAAGAACCAGAAATGAATGGCAGTTGACGGACCATGACAGTTTTAAAATCAATGAACTGTCCAGCAAATGGCATTGGAAATCCAGAGATATCGGTGGCGTGTCCGCACTGCGGTTCCTGATTGAAGTAGATGGAATGAAATTTACAGATGCCGTAAAACTGTTGTGCGAAGAGAGTCCGTCTTTTATTCCGACACAGTCTGCGAAAAAGGAAAAACCACCCTTTAAGCTGCCGGAGAGATATTGTAATTGCAGACGAATCAGGGCTTATTTAAACCACAGAGGAATCAGCGATGAAGTGATCACGTATTGCATTTCGCATGAAATCCTTTATGAAAGTGTCCCGTACCATAACGCTGTTTTTGTTGGAAAAGATGAATCCGGAAAAGCAAGATATGCATTCCTGCGAGGAATCTATGAAAAAAACGGGAAAGGATTCAAGATGGAGCAGACCGGGAGTGAAAAAAAGTACAGCTTTTGTATTCCACCTGAAAGAGAAACAAAACGAGTTGTCGTATATGAAGCGTGTATTGATGCACTGGCCCACATGACACTGGAAGAAGGAAAGAGGGATAAATATCGTCTTTCCCTTGGAGGAATCGCTGCTCCGAAAGAAAACACACAGATACAGAGTGAACGTTTTAAAAAGCTGCCGGATGCACTGGAAGAGTTTCTGAAGAACCATCCGGAAATCAAAGAAATTGAAATCTGCACCGATAATGACTTTGCCGGGAGATGGGCGAAAGAACAGATGAAAAAACATTACGAGGGAACGTATCAGATTATTTGCAATCTGCCGGAAAAAGAAGGGGCAGATTATGCAGACCTTGCGAAAGAAAAAAAGCAGACAAATAAATGCAGGGACAGACCATTAGAAAGAAGGTGATAGAGAATGGAAGAAAAAGGAACGATGCACGTACATCTGTTGACGGAGCTGACTGGAAATCTTTATTCAGAAGAATCCGAATGGGAAGAAGAGTGGTCGGAGAGTGATGAATATGGAATGCCATTAGATGGAACAGAACTTGCCGATTATGAAGAAGTCATCCGAGAAGAACTGGAACGCTATGGGGAAGATGATCTCATGCAGTATTTTGACGGAAGTGAGTCCATTCAGGAAAAGATACAAAGTGCAGTTGTTACGATAGAAAACAAAGACGGAATCCTGTACGGCTGTACCAAACTGGAATTAAATGAATTTTTAAGTCAGGAAGAACTACAGGAATTCACCGAATACATTACAGGGCAGTACAGTGACGGGTGGGGTGAAGGATTTGAACAGAGGGATATCAAGGTAGATGGTGGAACGATGAATGTGCATTTTTGGCATCCTAATATGGAACAGCCGAAAATGTATGAAAAGAAAACAGAGCAGATTCCGACAAAGCCTGAGAAACAACGTCCCAAGTTACAGCTCCTTGGACATGATGGGAATATTTTTTCCATTATGGGCGATGCCTCAACTCTTTTGAAAAAGAATAAACAGACAGCAGAAGCAAAAGAAATGCGTAAAAGGGTATTGGAAAGTGGGGACTATTACAAAGCACTTTTGATTATCAGCGAATATGTAGAAACTGAGTTGAGTCCGCCGCCCAAAGAAAATAAAAAGACAAAGAAGAAAAATCAGCCGGAACGCTGAGAAAAGAAAGGATGATGCCTATGACAAATGGCCTGAGTTTGGAAGAACTTATGAAAGAGGGAACATACCCGGAGGAATATACTGAAGGGGAAAACTGGAAAATATTACATGGAGATACATTAAAACTGGTCAAAGCATTCCAGCCGGGAATCTTTGATGCAGTTATTACCGATCCGCCGTATGCATCCGGTGGAACAAAACAGAATGAAAGAAATCGTACTACAAATCAGAAATACAGCAGTATGAGTGCTGCCAATGCACTTCCGGATTTCGATGGGGATAACAAAGACCAGAGATCTTGGACGCACTGGATGGCTGAATGGCTCTATGATGTGCGGAAAGCCTGCAAGAAAGGTGCTCCGATCTGTCTGTTCATTGACTGGCGTCAGTATCCATCGATTACCGATGCATTGCAGTGGGCAGGATGGATCTGGCGAGGAACAGCGGTGTGGGATAAGGGAAACTCCCGTCCACAGAAAGGCCGTTTCCGCCAGCAGGCTGAATATATTGTGTGGGGCAGTAACGGACCGATGCCGATCAACCGTCCGGTATCTTGTCTGCCGGGCGTCTTCCGATATGGCAATCCGCAGAACCGGATTCATGTGACAGAGAAACCGTTGCAGCTTATGAAAGATGTTATCCAGATTTGTGAACCGAGAGGGCTGATCCTGGACCCGTTTGTCGGAGCAGGAACAACTGTCCTTGCAGCGGTTATGACAGGTTATCGTGCAGTGGGAATTGAGGTAACAGATGCCTACTACAAACTGGGAAGTGACAGAGTGAAAATTGCATTAGAAGCAGAGCAGAAAGAGGATGAAAAGTAGCCGGGATGTCCAATTGGACATCTTGTTTTTTATAGAGAAAATGAGTGGCATCCAACTGGATGCAGGAAGGAGATGGAGCGTATGGAACAGGCGCTGGCTTATGTGTGCTGTTCAGCAGAAGAAAGCCGGGTAAAAGTGCAGAAATATTGCAGAAAAATCTATGAACTTGGGTATGTACCAATCTGTCCGAGATTTGTATTCTCACCATTCTTGGAAGAGTCTGATGCAGAAGATATGCAGGGATATGGAAGAATGTCCCATATCCTTTTACGGAGATGCCGGATGGTAGTCGTATGTGGGAAAGAAGTGACAGGAACAATGAATACCGAAATCAGTATGGCAGACAGACTCCATATCATTTGTACGACACTTGATGGACTGGTACAGATAAAAGAATCAAAATAAATCAGAATCGAGTCAATCCGGTGCTACAGAAACTGGCGGTACTCGTTTTGCAAGCATAGCGTTTGGATATCCAAACGCACTTTGGGGAGAACCCCAATCCCCCATATCGAGCCGTAAACAGACGAAAGGAGAACGAAGAAATGTTAGGATTTATACTTGGCACAATGACCGGAGGGGCAATGGGCGTGTTTGCAATGTGTTTACTGATCTCAGGAAAACGGGAGGATGAGGCACTGGAGCGGTGCCGGATGAAACCAAAGGAGATCATTGACCACGGCGTGTGCATCTGTTTTGTAAACAGCCAGGGAGAGGAACTGTTCCGTCTGGCAGACGGGGAGAGCCTTGTGCAGAATGCCCCAAATGGAGAGCGGAACGTATCCACCTGCCATTATCTGGATGCAGAATCTGCCATGATCGATGGGAAGAAATGGAACCTTCTGGAATTTGCGAAAGAGATGGAGAAAAGAGGAATCATGCTTGCCCCGATGGAACTGTGCCGGGTACCGGAAAGGGGGTGAGGCCTATATGAAGAAAAAGATTATTGCTGCAGCCGTAGCCATTGGCGTGCTGACAGGATTCCTGATCTGGAAAAACCGTGAAATGTAAGGAAACGATCAATAACCCGTTGGAAAGCAGGTGAAGAGATGAGAAAAAGAAACCATGTGATACCAGTCCGCCTCAATGCAAAGGAGCTGCGTTTTCTGGAAGAGCAGGTAGAAAAAAGCGGCCTGTCCCGTGAGGAATACATCCGTTCCATTGTCATGGGCGGCGAAGTCCGGGCAAGACCCTGTGAACATCATACCGAACTTTTAAGGAAAGTATCCGGTCTGTGCAACAATGCCAATCAGCTTGCCCATGTAGCCAATGGATGTGGGATGGCAGGGGAAGAGAATATTCGGGAAATGCTCCGCATGACGAAAGAGACATGGAGGCTGGTCAAAGAGGAATGGTAGCCGATGGCATACACCAGTATCATCCCGGTCAGCCGTCTGGACAATTCCATTACTTACATTCGAAACAAGGATAAGACCACAAAGAAAGGACAAAGTGCCGGCTCTCTGGAAGAAGCTATTCAATATGCAATGAACCGGGACAAGACGGAGCGTTCCATTTTTGAGAATGCCATTGGCTGTGTCTGTGAGACTGCTTATCAAGATATGATAGATACAAAGAAACGATACAACAAGATGGACGGGGTGCAGGGCTTCCATCTGGTGCAGAGCTTTGCCAAAGGGGAAGTCACCCCGGAACTTGCCCACCAGATTGGCATGGAGCTGGCAGAAAGACTCCTTCAGGGAAAATATGAAGCTGTCATCACCACTCATTTGAACACGGAGCATTACCACAACCATATCGTGTTTAATTCCGTGAGCATGAAAGATGGGAAAAAGTACCATAGTAACAGCAGGAGCTACTACGAGGATGTGCGGAAAACTTCGGATGCCTTATGCCTGAAATACGGCTTATCAGTTATCGAACCGAAAAATGGCAAAGGGAAATCTTATGCCCAGTGGATGGCAGAACAGGACGGAAAGCCAACCTGGAGAACCTCGATCCGTCTGGATATCCGTGATGCGGTGGCAGAAAGCTTCACATGGAAACAATTTCTGGACCAGATGAAGCAGAGAGGATATCAGTGGAAGCTGAATCGGAAGTACATCGCATTGAAAGCACCGGGGATGGAACGGTATATCCGTCTGCGGAGCCTTGGGAAGAATTACTCAGAAGAGAGCATCCGGCAGTGGATCTTACAGCCCAAGAGCAGGACAACTGCTGGAAAAGAAGGAGCTTCCCAGCCCCCGAAAAAGAAGTTAAAAGGGATACAGGCCCTGTACTATTCCTATTTGTATCAGATGGGTGTTCTAAAGCAGAAGCCGAAAAGAATCTCCCCAGTGCTCCGGGCAGATATCCGAAAACTGGATGCCAGGATCGAGCAGATGGAATTTCTTCAGAAGTATCAGATTACCACCCGTGAAGAACTGATGGCATACCGAACCCCGTTGGAAGAACAGGTGCAGGCACTCACAAAAGAACGGAAGCGGCTCTACCGGAGCGAACCGGACAGTGTTAGGATCGGTCAGATCACCGAAAAACTGAGGCCGCTTCGGAAGGATATCCGTCTTTGCATCCGGATCGAACAGCAGTCTAAAGAGATGGAAGAAAAGATGCGTCTGGCAGAGCAGATCCAGAGACAGGCAGAACAGACGGAGAAAAACAGACAACCGAGAACAGAAAGCAGGTGAACAGTATGAATTATGGAGGCGATGCGGCGGATCAGATCGTCCGGTATTCCTTGGACGGCGTGGACCACGGGCTCAGACTTTCGGGTACGCTGGCAAAGCATCTGGCGGTATTTGTTGCCGCCGTATTAAAAGACCAGAAGAAAACGAGGGGCAGAACCCGGATGGTGCGGATGTTAAAGGAGAACAAGCCATTGAAGTTCTTCACTGTGCCGTCTGACCGCTTGCGTGAATTCTGCAGTGAGGGCAGGAAGCGAGGGTTGCTCTATGTGATCATCCGTGATAAAAAGAACCCGGAGATGAGCGAGGTCATGGTCTTTGCGGATGACGCAGCCAAGGTCAACCGGGTTATGGATAAGATGAATCTTGATTTTGTAAGAAGTGAAGTCGGGGAAGCTGTCCATGAGGTAACCGCTGGAATGGAAGCACCGGAAACCGAAACAGTACAGAAAATCGTACAGATGCCAGAGGGCGAGGTGCAGTTTGAGATCAGCGATCTGGACGAAGCATTCCAGGTCGGTGACATGGATTTTTCTCAAGGAGAGAAGAATCAGAATCATCCTGAAAAGGAGTCTTCCGAACCGGAAAATTTTATCCCGGTGCAGGAAGAGGGGGAAGAGAATCTGTCCGGCTCTTCCTTGCACAGCAGAAATATTTCTACCGGGCAGGAAAAAGGGACTGATGCAGGGCAGAGGGAACAGGAGCGTCCCAGTGTCCGCCGGGAGCTGGAGAACATCAAACGGGAGAAAGCAGAGGAATCCCAGAAGCGGAGCCGGGAAAAGAACCGTGGACCAAAGAAAACGCAGAAGAAAGCGAGAAATAAACGAAAGGTGAAAGCGAGGTAGAAGATGGACCTGACAAAATTTTTAGGGCAGGACACGCAGGAACCGTCCGCCCAGCGGCTATCGAAAGAGGAATATGCCGCACAGAAAAAGCAGGAGAGGGAAGAAATCTGGGGCATGATCGATGGAAAGGCACAGGAGATCTTCCAGAATGGGGACTCCTTAAAAGGATTCCTTGATTTTATGGGACAGTGTAAGCCACAGAGGACAGACAACCTGTTCCTGCTCTATGCACAGAACCCGGAGATCCGGCAGATTAAGACCTTTGAAAAATGGAAAGAAGAAGGCAAAGTAGTCAAGACCGGAAGCAAGGGATACAACTTCATTGTCGGACAGGAATATGAAAAGGACGGTGTCATCCAGCAGGGGTACTCCATCCAGAAAGCCTATGACATCAGCCAGATCCGTACCAAGCAGCCGGAAGAGGCAGAGCCAAAGCCGATGGACCAGCTGATGGAAGCACTGCTGACCGACAGCGAGGTACGGATTCAGATCGCAGACAATCTGCCGGATAAGGTACAGGCACAGTACATCCCGAACAAGCGGACGATCTATGTCCGAAATGGCATGAGCGAAAATGCAACGTTCCATTCCATCAGCCGGGAGTTGGCCTGTGCATCCCTTGACCATCACGATGGAAGCTACAGCCGGGCAGGGGTATCGGCACAGGCCTATT
>ENA-OUQI01001673-OUQI01001673.1-human-gut-metagenome-genome-assembly--contig:-NODE-1673-length-13378-cov-5.940704_pt1 | contig 13378 bp, 9 predicted proteins | sample MGYA00237953_ERZ548840 | MGnify/ENA primary metagenome ERZ548840 (study PRJEB26490, sample SAMN05194690) | human gut metagenome | biome: terrestrial biome; feature: human-associated habitat; material... | reverse complement strand
ACTTTCACCTCCAAACAAAGAAAAGATTTCTCAAAGCGAAACATTTGAAAAAAATGCGGGCGGAAGTGAACTTAACGTTGTATCGGGTGCGGCAATGCTCGGTATTCGTTCGGCGATAGTTACAAAATTGCCCGAAAACAAGATGGGACATTTTATAAGAAATAAAATTCGTTACGGAAACGTGTCCGATGACTATATCATATACGACCACTCACCTCAAAAAAGATTGGGCGTTTATTACTATGAAAGCGGTGCTTATCCGCGAAAATCATCGGTAATTTATGACAGAGCAAATTCAAGTTTTTGTTCACTTTCTCTTGACGAACTTCCGGAGGATATATACGCAAAAACTAAGATTTTTCACATTTCAAGCATTACGCTTGCACTTGACCCATCACTAAAGGAAACGGCTATTAAAATGATACATAAATTCCACGAGGCAGGTGCATATATTTCATTTGACGTAAACTACCGTGCAAGTTTGTGGTCTGAAGAAGAGGCTAAAAAGACTGTTGAGGCGATATTCCCATATGTAGATTTTCTTTTCGTTTCGGAAGAAACATCAAGAAGAATGTTGCAGAGAACAGGTACTTTGGAAGAAATAATGAAAGGCTATGCCGACACTTACGGTTGCACACTTATTGCAACAACAAGACGTGAGGCTGTAAGCCCTACGCACCATAATTTCAACTCAAAAATATATATGAACGGTAATTTCTATGAAGAAGAACCTTACAATAATATCGAAGTTATCGACCGCATAGGCTCGGGTGACGCATATCTTGCAGGTGTGCTTTACGGACTTATCAAGTTCGGTACTCCTGAAAGAGCAATCGAAATCGGTAACGCACTTTCAGCTGTTAAAAACACTGTTGCAGGCGATATGTCAGCAAGCAGTATCGAAGAAATCGAAAGCGTTATTAAATCACACAAAGCTACAGGTCATCAAGATGAAATGGTAAGATAAAATAAAGGATAGCGACATATTGCCGCTATCCTTTTTTGTGTCCCTATTTAATTTCAATTCTTATTTTAAATTCAAATTCACTTTCACCAAAGCGATATTCTTCTTGTGTGAGCGGTCCACAGCTGTTTTGACCTATACCGTTTTGCTTATAATCAATACACAAAACAGTATCGTCGCATTTTTCAAGTTCAAAATTATGTTTCTTTTCGGTCAATTCCTCTTGCGTGTAATGCAACGCACTGAATGAAAACGGAGTATCCGAGCTTACTCTGATATTTTCCGTTTCAACATATCTTGTACCGAAATGACTTCCGTTTTCCTGTGGTTTTATATATGGTTCATACATATCCGAAACAGTTGTATTAAATTCATCAAGATATGTGCAAAGGTGCTTATCACTGTAACTTTCATACGGACCGTAGCCGTAATACTTGACGTTCTCGCCTTTAGTGAAAAATCTCAAACCAAATCGCGGAATTACAGGCAGATTTTCGCCCACTTTAACGCTCGACTGCATATCAATAATACCGTTTGCATAAATCGTCCATACGGTTTCAATATCCATATGCTTGCGCTGCACAACGGGAATAAGCGCATTATGGCACTTTATCGTAACTGTATCAGTCACATCATAAGTACAGTCATAGACGTAGCTTTGTTCTCTATGATAATCGGCATTTATCCAATCACGCATAATATTTCTGTCGTTGTCAGTCGGTGCTCTCCACACATTCCATTCAACAGGTCTTGTAACCGCATCGGAAAGTTTTTTGAAATTACCTGTTGATTTATCAAAGATATATTCAAAATTATTGCCTTTTATCGTAATGTTTCTGCCTTGCTCCGATACTTCAAAACTTCCGTCTGCATTGACAGGTTCAAGTTTCGGCACAATGTCATTTACAATAAGTTGTTCAAAGCCTACTTCATATCCTTTTTTCGCCCAAAGCGTGTCGCTCTTTTGATATGCCTTAACCATTACGACATCACCATTCGGACGCGGAAAGCTCTTTTTCCCTCTCGGCGGAACATCAAATTCCATTCTTTCACCGTTGACTTCAAAATAAAGTTTATCGTCAAGCTCCGCAAAATCGTAACGATTTTCCACCACCATAATATTGCTGTATGATTTTATCGCAAACGGTTTAATAGCCTGCTTGTATTCCAAAAGTCCCGTATGAGGTCGTCTGTCGGGGTAAACAAGTCCGTCAACGCAGAAATTACCGTCATTCGGATATTCGCCGAAATCACCGCCGTAAAAATATTTACTGTCCCCCATATCAATAGCATGGTCGCACCATTCCCAAGCGAATGCACCGGAAAATCCGTCATATCTGTATAGGCGGTCTATATATTCCTTTATACCGCCGGGGCCGTTACCCATTGCGTGTATAAATTCGCACTGCATATACGGTTTTACAACCGCCATTTGTTCCTTTTCTTTCTTGCCGAGTTTACTCTCCGAAAGATTTATCCATTCGCCCGCACCGCCGTATTCACTGCCTTTTCCAAGACTGACTCTGTGCCAAACCACTTCACCCGGATTTTCAAAATATTTGTCTATCCACTTATAATCCGCATACATGGTACTTTCAACATCAAGCATTGAGGTATCGTTTATATGTCCCTCCATCTGCCACATACTGCTTTCGTAATGCGTCAATCTTGTGGAGTCATATTCCTTAACCCATCTGCCAGCTTTCTCAAAATTCACGCCGTAACCGCCCTCATTGCCGAGCGACCAAATGCACACGCTTGTTCTGTTTTTATCGCGTATAACATTTCTCTGAACTCTGTCCAAAATTGCATTTTCCCAATCGGGATTTTGTGCAAGCAATCCAAATGTAACGGCTTGTGAACCACCGAAAAATGATGCTGTTCCGTGAATTTCAATATCAGATTCCGCAATAACATAAAAGCCGTATTCGTCGCACAACTGCATAAGCCACGGAGCATTTGGATAGTGACTTGTGCGAAGTGCATTGATATTGTGCTGTTTCATAAGTTTTAAATCTTTTTCGGCTTGCTCGCGGCTTATGGTATATCCTGTTACAGGGTCACTGTCATGACGGTTTACGCCTTTCATTTTTATCGGTTTATTATTAAGAAAAACAATTCCGTCATCAATTTTTATTTCTCTGAAACCGATTTTTTCGCGTATAACCTCATCTTCCGTTACAAGATACAATGTATATAAATACGGATATTCCGCGTTCCAAAGTATCGGTTTTTCAACCGTTATAGTTTTACTGTCCCCACTGTATATCTCGCCTTTTTCATTTTCAAGAACAAAGCTCACATCAGTGTCCGAATCTATTTCAATATTAATTTTTCCTTGAATATCTGTTTCGATTTTATAGTCGCGGATATGCTTCTGCGGACGATTTAAAATATACACATCTCTGAAAATACCGCTCATTCTGAACTTATCCTGATCCTCAAGATAACTTCCGTCACACCATTTAAAAACCAACACACAAAGTATATTATCGCCGTTTTTAACCTTATCTGTAATATCAAATTCAGATGTTGAATGTGATACTTGACTGTAACCAACAAATTCGCCGTTCACCCACACATAAAAACAAGAATCCACACCCTCAAAATTCAAATACTTCCTATAATCATTATCCGATTCAAAATGAGTTACATACGCACCGCACGGATTGTCATACGGAACATACGGCGGATTATACGGAAACGGATATCTTGTATTTGTATATTGATGGCGGTCATAACCTTGAGTTTGCCAACATGACGGTACAGGAATTTTATCAAAGCCGTCTGTATTTCCGTACTTAAAATCTTCCGGAACATCATCAATGCAAGTGTAATACATAAAATCCCACTCACCGTTTAAATCCTGCTTTCTGTCATTCGTTTCCTTTCTTGCATTTTCTATATCCGAACACGGCATATAATACACTCTGTTTTCTTCTGTATTAATATGCAATGTGTTTAAATCATTGTAGTATTTTTCAATCTGCATACCTTGCCCTCCTATTCATATTTTAGTATATCCGAGAGGTTAATTTTTGTCAATACGATTAGCAAAATTTTATTTCACAACTTAAAGGGGACACTAAAATTTAGTGTCCCCCTCTTTTTTACTATTTTTCTTCACCTACACGTATTCTCGTAAGTGCTCTTTTTAATTTTATTTCAGCGGCTCTTTCTTCGTAGTCGGAAGCTTCTTTAATTTTCTTTTCCGCCGCCTCTTTTGCCCTCAACGCACGTTCAACGTCAATATCTTCGGACCATTCAAACGTACTTGCAACAAGTCTGACTGTTCCTTTTTTCACATTCAAAAGTCCGCCCGAACACGCCGCCGTTCTTACATCGCCGTTCGTTGTAACTCTTGCCACACCCGTATCGACAGGCGTTACATAATCGCAGTGACCGCTCATAATACCAACGTCGCCCTCAGTAGTACGAACAAGTAATTTTTCCGCATCACCGTCAAACATAAGTCCGTCGGGCGTTACTATCTGCAAATGAAATATATTCATAATCATTCACCCATTTTCTTTGCTTTTTCACGAACTTCGTCAATACCGCCCGCGAAAAGGAAACACGATTCGGGAATATCATCACATTTACCCTCGATAATTTCCTTAAAACCGCGAATTGTTTCTTTAATCGGAACGTATTTACCTTGCATACCTGTAAACTGTTCCGCAACAGAGAACGGCTGTGACAAAAATCTCTGAACCTTTCTCGCTCTGTTTACGGTATTCTTGTCCTCTTCCGAAAGCTCGTCCATACCCATAATCGCAATAATATCCTGCAATTCGGTATATCTTTGAATTATACGCTGTACCGCTCTTGCTGTTTCGTAATGTTCCTTACCCACAACTTCGGGTGTCAAAATTCTTGACGTTGATTCAAGCGGGTCAACCGCCGGATAAATACCCAACGAAGAAATCTGTCTTGACAAAACGGTTGTTGCGTCAAGGTGAGCAAATGTCGTTGCGGGAGCAGGGTCTGTAAGGTCGTCCGCAGGCACATAGACAGCTTGTATTGAAGTTATAGAACCGTTCTTTGTAGATGTAATTCTCTCCTGCAAAGCACCCATTTCAGTAGAAAGTGTAGGCTGATAACCAACTGCCGACGGAATACGTCCGATAAGTGCCGAAACTTCCGAACCGGCTTGTGTAAATCTGAAAATATTATCAATAAACAAAAGCACGTCCTGATGTTGCTTATCTCTGAAATATTCAGCCATTGTAAGTCCCGAAAGCGCAACTCTCATTCTTGCCCCCGGCGGCTCGTTCATCTGACCGTAAACAAGCGCAGTCTTATTGATAACGCCCGACTCTTTCATTTCATTATAAAGGTCGTTACCCTCTCTCGTTCTCTCGCCGACACCGGCGAAAACACTGATACCGCCGTGTTCCTTAGCGATATTATTGATAAGCTCCATTATAAGAACAGTCTTGCCGACACCTGCACCGCCGAAAAGACCGATTTTACCGCCTTTTGCATACGGCGCAATAAGGTCGACAACCTTAATACCCGTTTCAAGTATTTCCGTTGTCGGATTTTGTTCTTCGTATGTTGGCGGCTCACGATGTATACACCATTTTTCTTTTGTTTCGGGATTAGGCATATTATCAACCGCGTCACCCAAAACGTTAAAAATTCTTCCGAGTGTTTCTTCACCGACAGGCACTTTAATTCCCTCACCTGTGTCAACGGCATCCATTCCTCTGACAAGTCCGTCCGTCGAGCCCATCGAAATACATCTGACAACATTGTCGCCTATATGCTGTGCAACTTCCGCAACAAGCCTTTGACCTTTATTGTCAATTTCAATGGCATTTAAAATATTAGGCAATTCACCGTCCTCAAACCTTATATCAAGGACAGGACCTATTATTTGAACTATTTTTCCAACGTTATTCATACATAACTCCTTCATCTCTATATAATCCGTAATTTTATAATTTGTAATTTTTTTCGCAGTGCTGCTTTGCAGTTTGTGGTGCCGTACGGGCGTACTGCCCCAAACAAAAAGTAGTGCTGCGGGAAAAATTTCGGATTATAAGTTATTCGCACCTGATATTATCTCTGTAAGTTCCTGCGTGATTGATGCCTGTCTTGCTCTGTTATATTCGAGGCTCAGATTTTCAATCATTTCCGACGCATTGTCCGTTGCGGATTTCATCGCATTTCTTCGTGCCGATAATTCCGACGCAACCGATTCCGACACAGCACCGTACACCATTCCGGAAATATAATAAGGTATTATCTGTGCAAAAGTTTCCTCTGCGTCAGGCTCATACACAATAAGGCTGTAATTCATATTACGCATACCATCTTTTGTATGCTCAACTCTTATCGGCAGAACATTCTCCGTCTTAGGCTCTTGCGTAAGCATATTGACAAAGCTTGTATACGAAAGAATAAGGTGCGTAAATTCGCCCTTTTCATACGCCTTTGCCAATAAACTTCCTATTGCGTGACAATCGGAGATTTTTATATCGCCTGCTTTGGCATATGTGTCGGTATACACATTATCTTCACCGAAATGCTCCACAACCTTTTTACCTATCGGAAAAATTATATCTCCGTCTTTTATGTCAAGAGATTTAAACAAATTGTTGTTATATCCGCCTGCAAGCCCTCTGTCACCGGCTATAACAATATGACAAGTTTTTCCCTCTCTTTCACGCGTAAATACAGAACTGAAATCCTTATTATCCTTTGCTATATCTTCAAGCGTTTCGTGAAGTATATTAAAATACGGCTTTGAACGCTCAATACCCTCGGACGCTTTACGCATTTTTGACGCGGCAACAAGCTCCATGGCTTTTGTTATCTGCATAGTCGAGCTTATACTCTTTATTCTGTTTTTTATTGTCTTCATTGATGAAGCAGACATCAGAGCATCCCTCCTACTTTACAAAACGTTTCTTACAATCTTCAACAGATGAACGGATTTTTTCTTCACATTCTTTACTCATTTCACCTGTGTTTTCAATCGTATCTATTATATAATATGCATTATTTTCAATATACTCAAATAATGATGTTTCAAATTCCTGTATTCTTTCAACAGGTATATCTTCAAGCAAATCGTTTATAACCGCATAAATAATTACCACTTGCAATGATACTCTTATCGGCGTGTTTCTTCCTTGCTTTAGCACTTCAACTATTCTCTCACCCTTTGCGAGACGCATTTTTGTGTCTTTATCAAGGTCCGAGCCGAACTGTGCGAATGCTTGAAGTTCTCTGTACTGTGAATACGAAAGTTTCAGACTTCCGGCAACTTTTTTCATTGCCTTTATCTGTGCATTACCGCCTACACGCGACACGCTTATACCGGGATTGACCGCCGGCATAATGCCCGAATGGAATAATTCCGTTTCAAGGAATATCTGTCCGTCCGTAATTGAAATTACGTTTGTCGGTATATATGCCGAAACGTCACCTGCCTGTGTTTCTATAATCGGCAATGCAGTAAGCGAGCCGCCGCCCAAATCGTCCGACAATCTCGCCGCTCTTTCAAGCAATCTTGAATGTAAATAGAATACATCGCCCGGATACGCCTCACGTCCCGGTGAACGTCTTAAAAGCAACGACAACGCTCTGTATGCTACTGCGTGTTTTGACAAATCATCATACACAATCAAAACGTCCTTGCCTTTATACATAAAATATTCGCCCATTGCACAACCTGCATACGGTGCAATATATTGAAGTGCCGGCATTTCAGACGCCGTTGCGGAAACGACAATCGTATAATCCATCGCACCGGCCTTTTCAAGCGTATCAACGATTGACGCAACCGTTGAACGCTTTTGACCTATCGCAACGTAAATACAAAGTACGTCCGTATCTTTTTGGTTTATAATGGTATCAACCGCAATCGCCGTTTTACCTGTTTGTCTGTCACCGATTATAAGTTCTCTCTGACCTCTGCCGATAGGTATCATAGAGTCAATCGCCTTTATACCCGTTTGCAAAGGCACGCTTACAGACTTACGTTCGATAATTCCCGACGCCGGAGATTCGACGGGGCGTGTTTCGGTTGTATTTATTGCACCCTTGCCGTCAATAGGGTTTCCGAGAGCGTCAACAACACGCCCCAAAAGTGCATCACCAACGGGAACGTCTGCGACACGTCCCGTACGTTTTGCGATACTGCCCTCTTTTATTCCCGAATCCTCACCGAGAATAACAACGCTGACGTTATCTTCTTCAAGGTTCAGAGCCATAGACATAACTCCGCCGTCAAGTTCGATAAGTTCACCCGCCATACACGCGTCAAGTCCGTGTATACGTGCAATTCCGTCACCAACTTCTATAACGTAACCCGTTTCTGTTTCGTGTATTATATTATCGTAATTTTTAATTCTGTCCTTTATAACTTTGCTTAAATCCTGCATCTTCTACTCCTATGCTATATCAAAGCTTTTTTTAAATCTTCAAGTCCTGATTTTATACTTGAATCAATCCGTATACCATCTGTTTCGATTATAATTCCGCCTATACATTTTTTATCAACGTGCATTTTCAAAACTACTTTTCCGCCTGTTTTCTTTTCAAGTTTCTGCAATAGTTTTTCTTCCAAATGCTTTCCGATAGGCTTTGCTGTTGTAACATTAACAATTTTTATACTATTGTCCTCATTATACAGCTTTTCATATGTTTTAAAACATTCCCCGATGTGATGTACACTATGCTTTTCCGAAAGTAACTTTAAGAAATTCAAAACATATCTGTTCACCTTGCCCAAGAAATCTTCGTTGAGTATCTCCATAAGGTCATCACGTTCGATTTGAGGTGCATCAAGTATTTTAACATATGCAGGGTGTTCGTTAAATAGCGAAACAATCCCCTCAAGTTCAAGCAAAATCTCCCTTGACATTCCCTCATCCTTTGCAAGGTTGTAAAGCGAGGCACCGTAAGTCTGTGGTACAGACATATAAATCACCTACATTCTATCAATAATATCAGAAATCAGTTCTTCATCATCACTGTCAGTTAATTTTTTGCCTATAATTTTTTCTGCCGCATCGACAGCCATAGACGCAATCTCTCTCTTTGCGTCAGTGACTGCGTTCTGCTTATCTTGTTCAATCTGCTTTTGGCTCTTTTCCATTATATACCGAACTTTTTCATTTGCCTCATTTACAATAGATTCAGAGCGTCTATCCGCCGTTTCAACCGCCGATTTTATTATACCGTCAGCCTCATTTTTTGCAGACAAAAGTTTTTCTTCGTATTCACTTTTAAGGCTTAGTGCCTTATCGTTGGTTTCCTCTGCCTGTTTATACGAATTTTCGATTTCTTCTGCACGTTTATCAAGTATCTTCGTTATAGGTTTAAACAAAAACTTCTTTAAAAGCAGAAACAATATGAGCAGGTTTGCCCACGTAAAAATCATTGTCCATGTGTCTATGGATACAAAAGGCAAATATTCATTCATTTGCTCTCATCCTTTCGCTGTTTGATTAAAGAAGTCCTATAAGCGGATTTGCAAACAATAAAATCAATGCGACAACAAGACCGTAAATACCTGTTGATTCCGCAACCGCACAACCAAACAACATTGTTGAAGTAATTGCACCCTTTGCCTCAGGCTGTCTGCCGACTGCCTCTGCCGCCTTACCTGCCGCAAAGCCTTGTCCTATACCCGGTCCGACACCCGCTATCATTGCAAGTCCCGCACCTATTGCCGACGCCGCTAATATAATTGCTCTTTCCATTTTTAAAATCTCCTTTGTTTTATATTTATTGTTGTTTTTTATTTTTGTTTTTTAGTCGCCTGCACCTTGAACAAACACCATCGTAAGCATACAGATTATATATGCCTGCAAAAAGCTTGTGAACAGGTCAAAGTAAACCGAAAGTATTGCCGGAATACCGACTTGTAAAATCGGTATTGTTGCAAAGAAATCATTTGGTATCCACGAAAGTATAACACTGCTAAGACTCGCCAAACCGCCGTATACAAGTGATGTTATAACAAGACCTGCGGCAATATTACCGAAATGACGGAACGTCATTGAAACAGGATTTGCGATTTCACTTATAAGATTAAGCGGTGTTATAACCGGTACAGGTTCGGTAAACGATTTAAGCCAACCGAAAACACCGTGATTTTTGATGTTCGTCACTTGTATCATAAGGAACGTCACTATCGACCACGAAAGTATAACGCTTAAATCAGCCGTTATCGGTCTTAACCCCGTAAGCGACGATAAACTTCCGACTATCGAAAATATAAAAAGCGTTCCTATATACGGTGCGAACGACATATATTTTTCACCCATTGTATCCTTTACAAGATTGTAAAGCATTGTAATGAGTTTTTCTGCCACAAGTTGTTTCTTTGACGGATTTCTTACTCGCATACCGTGTGTCAGCCATACAGACACTATCACGAGTGCCGCCATTATAATCCACATATTGACTATACTTTCGGTTACTTTAATTCCACCGAAAAGCGGTATCTCAAATAAAACCTTAGGTCCGTTCATCTTCTGACACTTCCCTTTCCTTTTTTCTCGTAAGATTTAGTATGAATATAGAAATCTGCGGGAATATAAGCGGAATTATAACGCATACATAGTTTAGATAATCAACCTTTGTTGCCCAAATTACCGCAAGTGCAATAAGTGCCAGCCTACCTATATAACCGACTCCCATAAGTCCGGACGCACCTTTTTGCTTTGACACACATCTTTCAAGGATAATTCCCATAAGTGCAAAGTTTAAAATTGCCACCGCACATCCGAGAAGTGTTCCGAATATTGCAGATAAACCAAAAAACTTTGTCGGCAAAGTAACAAGTACTTGCACCGCTCCGAGTATGATCACACCTATTGCAATATTTCTTATTTCGACAAGTAAAGTCTTTGACACATATTTCCCCTCTTTCTCTTTTTGATACTATATCTATTTTACCATAATACTTATTATTTTCAACCCTTACTTTTCCGACAAACGTATATTTTTAAACAATTTTATCGTTATTTGTCGTTTATTCTTTTATTTTCTCACTTATACACAAATTTATCCTTTTCTTTGTTGCACTTTGCACAAAGAACATTGAGTATATTTTCACTTTTTGTTTAATTATCTTAATTCCAAACCATCCTATATATTATGTTATTTTTTATTCATTTATTCAAACATAACCTTCTCAAATCAAAAAAGCGCAAATCTAAACAGATTCGCGCTTTTTATTTTTAAAATCCCAACGGAATTTTGAACAGAATAAATGCCATTAACAGCAATGTCCACGATACCATAAATATAACCGAATACGGAATCATCATTGATATTAAGTTACCTGCCGTAAATTCCGGTTTATACTTTCGCATATACATAAGCACCACTCCCGCATACGTCATAAGCGGTGTTATGATATTCGTTGACGAATCGGCAATTCTGTATGCCGCCGCAACAACATCGGGCGTCATTGAGCTGTTTACATGGTATAGCATCGGCACAAAAATCGGTCCGAGCAACATCCATTTTGAACTCAATCCGCCGACAAACAGATTAATAAATCCTGTTATCAATATAAAGCCGATTATAAGCAATATCGGTGAATTTGACGCACCGACCGCCTGCAAGCCCATTGCTCCGATATACGTTATATACGTTCCCAAGTTTGTATAAGTCAAAAGTGACAGGAAGTTATAGCTGAAGAACGTCAAAACAATCGCATATCCCATTGTACCGATTTGCTTGGACATAGCTCCGACCATATCGCTGAGTTTTCTGAACTTACCCACAGCATATCCGTAAAACATTCCCGGGACAAAGAATATGAATGTAATTATCAATATGATGTTGTCAAGAAACGGTGTTACAGCTTTACCTGTTTCATCAACGTATGACGAAAGCGGTCCGAAGCCAAGCAATACCGCTGCTGCAAGTGCTGTCAAAAGTCCCGCCCCCGACCACCAAAGTGCTCTTTTTTCTTTATCAGAAACAGCAAATTCACTTACATTTATATCTGACGGAATTATATATTTCTGTTTTTCAAATTTAGGTTTTACAAACTTTATTGTAACAAATCCGCCTATTATTACAAGCATTACAGTTGACGCAAGCATAAAATAATAATGCATTGTCATAGGATTTATCGCTTTTCCGAGATACGAAACGAATGGTATGTTCTGACTGCTTGCAAAAGCCTCCGCATTTGTACCGATTATAACGTCAACAACCGTTGCCGGTATCAAATTTGCACTGAATCCGGCACTTACGCCTGCAAACGCCGCCGCCATACCTATAAGTGGATTTTTCCCTATACCGACATATAAAAGTCCGGCAAGCGGTATCAAAATCAAATATCCCGCATCTGTTGCAATATTACTCATTATTCCGAGAAATACAAGCACAAACGGCAGCAGCTTATCCGATATATTTGTACCCATACGTCTTATAAGTGCCGACAAAAGTCCCGATTCTTCCGCTATACCTATACCAAACATTACTATTAATATAGTACCTACTATACCTCCGGCATATCCGAGCCAATTATCAAGTATCGCATTTGAGAATATCCACCTTATATTTTCGGCAGTGAACATATTTTTAATCTCATAACTCACACTTGTACCGTCAGCCGAAGTCATAGAGAATGTATTTCCTCCGAATATCCCCGTTACAACAAGTACCAATATATAAAGCAATATAAAAATTATAACAGGGTCAGGTATTTTCTGTCCGAGTTTTTCAATTATTCCGATTTTATCTTTTTTACGCAAAACAAAAATCACTCCCTTCTGTATGATACTATACCATACGGGAGTGATTTAATTCAACGAACAATATATGCCAAAAGCTATTTGATAACTATTGTCTTGATGATTTGATTTTGAACAGGTACATCGTCCATACCCATATCAGTTAGTGAATGAGTTTTGGTTTCCGCGATTTTATCCACATATTCCATACCCGATGTTACCTTACCGAATGACGCATACTGACCGTTAAGCGACGGACTGTCTTGGTGCATAATAAAGAACTGACTCGACGCACTGTCCATACTTATCGCCGTTCTTGCCATTGATATAACACCTCTTTCGTGAGGTATCATATTAAAACTTCCGTTTTGCAAGAATTCACCTGTTATTGTATCCGTTTCGTGCTGTGTCATATCGGTATCATAGCCGCCGCCCTGAATCATAAAGTCTTTTATAACTCTGTGGAACACAAGTCCGTCATAGAAATTTTCATTTGCAAGTTTAACAAAATTTGCAACTGTTTTCGGTGCAATATCCGGATAAAGTTCAAGCTCAATATTACTGCCGTCCTCAAGTTGAATTTCAGCTCTTACGATATTTCCCGTATCATCCGCATAATTTTTATATGCGTCATATTTTTCGGCAAAAGCCTTTTCATATGATTCAAATTTCTTTGCAAGTCCTTCTTCTACATTTT
>ENA-OUQI01001660-OUQI01001660.1-human-gut-metagenome-genome-assembly--contig:-NODE-1660-length-13443-cov-5.139677_pt1 | contig 13443 bp, 8 predicted proteins | sample MGYA00237953_ERZ548840 | MGnify/ENA primary metagenome ERZ548840 (study PRJEB26490, sample SAMN05194690) | human gut metagenome | biome: terrestrial biome; feature: human-associated habitat; material... | reverse complement strand
GATCGCACTGGTATCCGCGATGCTGGCTTCCGGTCTGAACCTGGATGAGATCCCATGTGGAAAGTACGGAACCCTGGACAAATACGCTCCGGACGGAGACTATGTGGTAATCAAATTCGCGCGCTGGGCATTTGAGAAGTTCAAGGGCGTAGAGGATAAGCTGGGTACACAGATGCGTGCCGTCGGCGAGGTTATGAGTATCGGTAAAACCTATAAGGAAGCGTTCCAGAAAGCTATCCGAAGCCTGGAGATCGGTCAGTTCGGTCTTGGCTTTGCCAAGGATTTCCATGAGAAATCAAAAGAGGAACTGTTAAAGATGCTGGTAGAACCGAACAGCCAGAGACAGTTTATCATGTATGAAGCACTGCGAAAAGGTGCAACGGTAGACGAACTGTTTGCTCTGACAAAGATCAAACACTATTTCATCGAACAGATGAAAGAACTGGTGGAAGAAGAGGAAGCACTTCTGGCAAACAAAGGTCGGGTACCTGCTCCGGAAGCCCTGAAACAGGCAAAACTGGACGGTTTCTCTGACAAATATCTGGGACAGATCCTGGAAGTTCCGGAAGAAGATATCCGTAACGCAAGAATCGCCGAAGGTGTGGAAGAAGCATGGGAAGGTGTACATGTAAGCGGAACAAAAGACAATGCTTACTATTACTCTACGTATCATTGCAAGGATGAAAGTCCGGTAAGTGACAATAAGAACAAGATCATGATCCTTGGCGGCGGTCCGAACCGTATCGGTCAGGGTATTGAATTTGACTATTGCTGTGTACATGCGGCGATGGCACTGAAAAAAGCAGGTTTTGAGACGATCATCGTAAACTGTAACCCGGAAACGGTATCTACCGACTATGATACTTCCGATAAACTGTATTTTGAGCCGCTGACACTGGAAGATGTACTGTCTATTTATAAGAAGGAACAGCCGCTCGGTGTGATCGCACAGTTCGGTGGCCAGACACCGCTGAATCTGTCTGCAGATCTGGAAAAATACGGGGTGAAGATCCTTGGTACTTCTCCGGAAGTCATCGATATGGCAGAAGACAGAGATCTGTTCCGTGCGATGATGGACAAACTTGGTATCCCGATGCCGGAAGCAGGCATGGCAGTGGATGTGGATGAGGCACTTGCGATTGCAGAAAAGATCGGTTATCCGGTTATGGTTCGTCCGTCCTATGTACTGGGCGGTCGTGGCATGGAAGTTGTATACGATCCGGAAAATTTGAGAATCTATATGGAAGCAGCAGAAGGTGTGACACCTGATCGACCGATCCTGATCGACCGTTTCCTGCGTCATGCAACCGAGTGTGAGGCAGATGCGATCAGCGACGGTAATCATGCATTTGTTCCGGCGGTTATGGAACATATCGAGCTTGCCGGCGTACATTCCGGTGACTCCGCTTGTATCATCCCGTCCAAAAATATTTCAGAGGAAAATCTGAAAACCATCAAAGAATATACAAAGAAAATCGCAGAGGAAATGCATGTGCGCGGTCTGATGAACATGCAGTATGCGATCGAAGACGGAACCGTCTATGTACTGGAAGCCAATCCGCGTGCATCCCGTACCGTACCGCTGGTATCCAAGGTGTGTAATATCTCCATGGTACCGCTGGCTACACAGATCATTACCTCCGAATTCAGCGGGGCACCGTCACCACTGGATGGTATGAAAGAGAAAGAAATTCCATATTATGGTGTCAAAGAGGCTGTCTTCCCGTTCAATATGTTCCCGGAAGTTGACCCGTTGTTAGGACCGGAGATGCGTTCTACCGGTGAGGTTCTGGGCCTTGCGGACACTGTGGGAGAAGCATTCTATAAAGCACAGGAAGCAACCAAGAGCAAACTGCCGTTAGAGGGAACTGTCCTGATCAGTGTCAGCGACCGTGACAAAGGAGAGGTTGTGGAAGTCGCAAAACGGTTTAAGGAAGCAGGATTTGCTATCCTGGCAACCGGTCACACGAAAGAACTGATCGAGCAGGCTGGCATCGAGGCAGAAAGAGTATTCAAACGCAGTGAAGGACGCCCGGATATCTATGATGTGATCACCAACGGTAAAGTACAGCTGGTAGTCAACACACCGAAGGGTGACGAGGATGGTCCGGATGATAGTTATGTGAGAAAGGCTTGCATCAAGAGCCGTGTGCCGTATATCACAACGATGGCAGCAGCACTGGCAAGCGCAGACGGTATTCTGGCAGAGCAGAAGCAGGAGAAAAATGAAGTAGTATCTCTGCAGGAACTGCACAGCCGGATCCGTGAAAAATAAAAGGCAAAAAGGGAGTAACGAAATATGATGGATATGAGAGAATTTCAGGAAAAACTGGAGCAGCTGATGGAACTGGCAGCAAAGCAGGAGAAGAATCTGAATAACGAGCAGATTCTTGAGATCTTTGGGCTGAATCAGTTATCTCCGCAGCAGTTGCAGAGTCTGTATGAATATCTTCGTATCCAGGGAATCCGTATCCAGGGGGCAGATCTTGCCCCTATGGATATCGGAAAGGCACTGGATCCGCAGGAAGAACAGGAGGAAGAGAAGAAGCCTGTGATTCTGGAAGCAGAGGATGAGCAGTGTCTGAAGGAGTATGAGGAGATGCTCCGGCAGTTCCCTTCGGAAAAGGAAGGGGAGCGGGAGGCTCTGCTTTTACAGGCAGTGACAGATGTTGCCGGTGTGCAGGAGCGTCTGGCACAGTTGTATCTGAAGGAGATCTTGCAGTATGCGAGAAAGCTGTGGAGACAGGGGATTTATATTGGTGACCTGATTCAGGAAGGGAATATGAGTCTGTTGCTGGCGCTGGCGGAAGAGATGCCGGAGGAAGGTAAGGCGGGCTGGATGGAGCAGAGGCTGCTTGCTGGTATGGAAAACTGGGTGAAGGAGCAGACGGAGCAGAAGTATCGGGACGAGTCCATGGTTGAGAAGGTTCGGAAGCTTGAGGCTGCGATCAGGGAATTGTCGGATGATGAGGAACAGAAGTTCAGCGTGGAGGAACTGGCGGCTTATCTGGATATGGATGAGGAAGAGATCAGGGCTGTGCTGAGGCTGACCAGTGAGGGGGCGGATGAAGAAAAGTAAGGATTGCCTGTTTTTTTAGGTTGGTTAGACGGACACGGCAGGCACCTGTTCCATGGGGTGTGGACAACGTGGGCAGGGCAACTTTGAACTAGCCACTAACTGCGACTATATTCACGAGGGTCGGCTGACCCTCGCGAAAGTCTCCGTAAGTGTCGGATTTCAAAGCTTGCCCTAAGCGCCCACAAAGTGTTGTCTCACCCTGGATCCCTCCGGGGCTCGCCACTGGTTTTGATAGAAACTAGAGCGTGTCTGAAAAAGGCTTTTCGTGAGCTGCGAGTCTCAGTTTGTGGGAGATTTTATCCGAATGAGGGCGGCGTAGCGGGCTACGGCAACCGAATGAGGGTAAAATCTCCCGCAAAGTGGGGCTTGCAGATTGCGGAAATGATTTTTCAGACACGCTCTAATGTGGCAAGTCGGAAATTTGTTATAAGATTGGGAATATACGATAAAAATGGCAAATCAGGTATATTGCATAATAAAAAAGCATATGTTATAATGCCAGTAAGCAAAAAGAAAAGATGTGTTCATAAGTAGCACAGCAAAAGCCCCGGAGCGGCAACTCCGGGGCTTTTTGTCCGTTTGGGCGAGGTGGATTAGACCTCAGGCTGGCTACCAGCAGTTAGTTTCTATCCAGCCATTTGCAAATATAATAGGCGATTATACTTGCCAAGATAGAAAGAATAAAAGAAAAGACATCATCCATAAGTAACACACCCCCTTTCTGCACCTGTCTGGGGGTGGTAGCCTATTGATTATAGCATATAAGAAATGCGTTCACAAGTTATGCCTTTATTTTGGAGAAGAGTAATCATATCTCCCCGGTGATCTTCCGGTAGAAGTTTGCCATCGTAACCTGCATATAAGGGATCACCCACAAAAGTCCGATTCCGCATGCGATCGCGCCCAGCAGGTAGATTCCGATGAAGCTAAGCTGTAGATAAAAGAGTTTTCCCTTCTTTCCTCTCATGATCCGCACACTTTCTTTGAGTGCCTGTATGGCTTCGATGTCGATGTAGTCGGTCAGGAAGAACATGGTCTGGCTGAACATCAGGGAGAGGATCAGGTAGATCACGAGTCCCACGCACAGGACGGCGGTGCCGGCAAGGAGGAGAGTTACGGACTTCTGGCGGTAGCCGTAGATGCAAAGTCCGCTGCCCGGGAGGATGCACAGGTAGGTCAGAAGAAGGATCACACCCTGCGCCAGGATCGCGCGGTCCGGGTGGTGTTTGAAACCGTAGAAGAGATCCTGAAAGCGGATGTCGTAGCCTCTGGCGGTATCAAGGGCGATCTTTAACAGACCGATATTCAGTACCGAGAGGATCAGTGAGAGAATAAAGGTCGACAGATAATAAACCACGGTGTGACTGATACCAAGCGTTTCCACGGTGGCGGAAGTAGCAGTCAGCGGGTTCAGGATGGATGAGGTTCCGAGTACCAGATCCATTAGATTCGAAGCGACCAGTGTGATCAGGATGTAGAGCACATTGGTTCCGATAAACGTTCCGTATTTTCCCGAAAGCTGGTTTCGGGCCATTTTTTTCAGTTCTTTTGATGAAATATTCATAAGTCAAAAACCTCCATAAACAATCACATACCGCCCTGGTACATCTCATAAAGCTGCTGATACTGCTGAAGGAGTTCCGGGAAATTCTGATAGACGGTGACTGCGGCGTAAATAAAGATGGCGATGCCAAGGCAAAGGCCGATGATGGAAAGGATACATCCAAGTTTTGCCTGCGGATCCATCTTATCCCCTTTGCGGGAGAGCAGGGCGAATAAAATGCCGAGTGCGCCTACCGGGAAAGAAAGTCCGCTGACCAGAAAGAACAGGGAAAGCGTTCCGGCGGTCATGGATGCGGTACTGAATCCGTTCCCACGCTTCGGCGGCAGAGTCATTCGCTGTTCCTCCTCCTGCCAGGAGCCGGGATTTGGCTGTTGATCGTTGTACATAATGATAATCCTCCTGTTTTAGAATCGGTAGTATTGTAATATAATGGAAAAACAAATTTGTTTCGATTTTTCAGTTATCTTCCAGTATACCACAGAAGTTCCGGAGTCGAAAGAAGGAAAATCAGAATAAAAATCAGCATTGACAAAGAAACCTGCCTTTTGGTAAGGTAGTACAGGACACAATGAAAGAAAACGTAACTGTGAAGCAAAGACAGTTACAAAAGGAGACTATACATGGATATTATTCAGGCATTAACACAGGAATTACAGGTAGAAAAGTGGCAGATAGAGGCCGCTGTCAAACTGATAGACGAGGGAAATACCATTCCTTTTATTTCACGATATAGAAAAGAAGCAACCGGTTCCCTGAACGATGAGATACTGCGTAACCTGCATGAGAGACTGCTGTATCTGAGAAACCTGGAAGATAAGAAAAAACAGGTACTCTCAAGCATCGAAGAACAGGGAAAACTGACGGAAGAACTGAAAAAATCGATTCTGGAGGCACAGACTCTGGTAGTTGTAGAAGATCTGTACCGCCCGTACCGTCCGAAGAGAAGAACCAGAGCAACGATCGCCAAAGAGAAAGGGCTGGAACCTCTGGCCAATCTGATCCTGCTTCAGATGACAGACAAGTCCATCGAAGAAGAAGCGGAAAGCTATGTATCTGAGGAAAAAGAAGTAAAAAATGTAAAAGAAGCGATTGCAGGTGCATCGGACATTCTGGCAGAGTCTGTTGCCGATGAAGCAGACTACCGCATCCGGATCCGTAACCTGACTGTAAAATCCGGTTCTGTCGTATCGAGTGCCAAGAAAGAAAACGAGAAATCTGTATATGAAATGTATTATAATTTTGAGGAGCCGATTTCCAAACTGGCAGGACACCGTGTACTGGCACTGAACCGTGGGGAAAAAGAAAAGATTTTGACTGTCAAGATCAATGCACCGGAAGAAGAGATACTCTCCTGGTTAAAACGGCAGGTGATCCGCACCGACAATCCGAATACCACCCCGATTCTGGAAGCAGTTGTGGAGGACAGTTATAAACGTCTGATCGCACCGGCCATCGAGCGGGAGATTCGAAACGATCTGACAGAGAAAGCCGAAGACGGTTCGATTAAAGTGTTCGGAAAGAACCTGGAACAGCTGCTGATGCAGCCGCCAATCGTGGGAAAAGTTGTTCTCGGATGGGATCCTGCATTCCGCACCGGCTGTAAGCTGGCAGTTGTTGACGAGACCGGTAAAGTGCTCGATACAACGGTTGTATATCCGACCGCACCGACCACAGAAGCCAAGATCAAAGCAGCCAAAGAAACAGTTAAGAAAATGATTGAAAAGTATCATATCGACCTGATCTCTGTAGGAAATGGTACTGCATGCCGGGAATCTGAGCAGGTGATCGTAGATATGTTAAAAGAAGTACCGACAAAGGTACAGTATGTGATCACCAACGAGGCAGGAGCATCTGTATATTCTGCAAGTAAACTGGCGACCGAAGAGTTCCCGAACTTCGATGTGGGACAGAGAAGTGCCGCTTCCATCGCCAGACGTCTGCAGGATCCGCTGGCAGAACTGGTAAAGATCGACCCGAAAGCTATCGGTGTCGGACAGTATCAGCACGATATGAACCAGAAGAAACTGGGCGAAGCACTGAACGGTGTGGTAGAAGACTGTGTCAATAAAGTCGGCGTGGATCTGAATACCGCTTCCGCGTCTCTGTTAGAGTATATTTCCGGTATCAGCAAAGCAATTGCAAAAAATATTGTGGCTTACCGCGAGGAAAACGGCCGTTTCACCGACAGAAGAGAACTCTTAAAAGTAGCAAAACTGGGACCGAAAGCCTTTGAACAGTGTGCCGGTTTCATGCGTATCCAGGGCGGAAAGAATCCGCTGGATGCGACCAGTGTACATCCGGAAAGCTACGAAGCAGTGGAAAAACTCTTTGCAAAACAGGGATTTACGAAAGAACAGTACTTCGGTGACGGACCGACTGCCATCTATATCAAAGATTATAAGAAACTGGCAGAAGAACTGGGAATCGGCGAGATCACCCTTCATGATATCATCAAAGAACTCGGCCGTCCGGGACGTGACCCCCGTGAAGATATGCCAAAACCGATCCTTCGCTCTGATGTACTGGATATGAAAGATCTGAAAGAAGGTATGATCTTAAAAGGAACTGTAAGAAACGTGATCGATTTTGGTGCATTTGTAGATATCGGCGTACACCAGGATGGTCTGGTACACATTTCCCAGATCAGTGACAAATATATCAAACATCCGCTGGAAGTTGTCAGCGTAGGAGATGTTGTGGATGTAAAAGTTATCAGCGTGGATCTGAACAAAAAACGGATCGGTCTGTCCATGCGCGGAATCCGGTAGACGAAGGCGATGAAATCGCAAAAGCGAGTATAAGATAAGAAAAATGAAAGATGCTAACTGTGGAAGAGAATCCACAGCGGGCATCTTTTTTGTTTGGATTTGAATGAATATGATTATATAATACATACATAGAAAAGAACTGAGAAAAGCAGGAGGGAAGAATATGATTTATACAGTAACGTTTAATCCGTCACTGGACTACATCGTTTCCGTCAATAACTTTCAGCTGGGTATGACCAACCGAACAGCCACAGAGATGATGCTTCCGGGAGGAAAGGGAATCAACGTTTCTATCGTATTGAAGAATCTGGGACTGGAAAATACCGCACTGGGATTTGTGGCAGGATTTACCGGAGATGAGATTCAAAGACAGGTGGAAGAGATCGGAGTGAACGCAAGATTCATTCCGGTGGACGAGGGGATTTCACGGATCAACCTGAAGCTGCAGAATATTGAAGGAACAGAGATCAACGGACAGGGACCGGCGATCAGCAAGGAAAAGACACAGCAGTTATTTGAGATGCTGGATCAGTTACAGGAAGGCGATGTGCTGGTACTGGCAGGAAGCATCCCGGCATCGATGCCGGATGACATTTACAGAAATATCCTGAAACGTCTGGATGGAAAAGGAATACTGATCGCAGTGGATGCCACGGGGAATCTGCTGGTGAACGTACTGGAATATCATCCATTCCTGGTAAAACCGAACAATCACGAACTGGGAGAAATCTTCGGTGTGGAATTAAAGGACAGAGAATCTGTGATTCCTTATGCGAAGAAGATGCAGGAGATGGGAGCCACCAACGTTCTGGTATCTATGGCAGAAGAAGGAGCGGTTCTGGCTGCAGCTGACGGAAAGGTCTACCTGGCACCGGCACCGAAAGGAAAACTGGTCAATGGTGTGGGAGCCGGAGATTCTATGGTGGCCGGATTCCTGACCGGATGGCTGAAACGTCAGGATTACCGTGAGGCTTTCCATATGGGAATTGCAACCGGCAGCGCCAGTGCATTTTCCGAATATCTGGCCGGTCGTGAACAGGTGGAAGATGTGTACAGACAGGTAAATTCAGAAGTACGGTAACAAAAAGGAAGTCACTAGTACATCGTTTCGTGAATAATACAGTTATTTTGAAAACGATGTACTAGAGCGTGTTTGAAAAATCATTCCTGCAATCTGCACGCCCCACTTTGCGGCATATTTTACCTTCATTCGGTTGACGTAGCCCGCTACGCCGCCCTCATTCAGGCAAAATCTCCCACAAACTGTGACGCACATCTTGCAGAAAGCCTTTTTCAAACACGCTCTAGTCACCGATACAGAAAGTAAGAGAGGGAGCACAGGATGCAGGTATATAGTGGAAAGAGTGTATTTGGCGGTATCGCCATCGGAAAGATCAGTGTATACAGGAAAAATGAGCAGCAGGTAAAGCGCGTGCGGACAGAAGATACCAAAGGAGAACTGGCGCGTTATGAGGCAGCCAAGGCAGCAGCGGTAGAACAGCTTCAGGAACTGTATCAGAAAGCGTTAAAAGAAGTGGGCGAAGCAAATGCGGCGATCTTTGAGATCCACCAGATGATGCTGGATGACGGGGATTATAACGAATCTGTGGAAAATATCATCAAGACACAGAAGGTCAACGCGGAGTATGCAGTAGCTGTGACCGGCGATAATTTTGCACAGATGTTCCGGGCGATGGATGACGATTATATGAGAGAACGTGCGGCGGATGTGAAAGATATCTCCGAACGAGTGCTTTCGATATTAAATGGCGGACAGAAAGGAAAGGTGGTCACGGATGAACCGGTGATCATCGTGGCGGATGATCTGGCACCGTCAGAGACGGTACAGCTGGAAAAAGATATGGTACTTTCGTTTGTCACGGTTCACGGTTCGGTGAATTCCCATACTGCGATCCTCGCAAGAACCATGGCGATCCCGGCGCTGATCGGAACGGAAGAACTGCCGCTTGACGATACGGTTGACGGAAAACTGGCGGTGGTAGACGGACTGAATGGAAAGATCTATGTGGAGCCGGATGCGCAGACACTGGAAGAGATGAAGAAACGCCGGCAGGCAGAGCTGGAGAAAAAAGAACTGCTGCAGCTTTTAAAAGGAAAAGATAATGTTACGCTGGACGGAAAGAAGATCATGCTGTATGCTAATATAGGAAATATTAAAGATCTTGCAACTGTAATACAGAATGATGCCGGCGGAATCGGGCTGTTCCGGAGTGAATTTATTTATCTGGAAAAAGACCGGTATCCGACCGAGGAAGAACAGTTCAGTATCTATAAGACGGCAGTGGAGACGATGGCGGGAAAACGAGTGATCATCCGTACACTGGATATTGGGGCAGACAAGCAGTGTGAATATTTCGAGATGGATAAAGAGGAGAATCCGGCACTGGGTTATCGTGCGATCCGGATCTGCCTGACCCGTCCGGAAATCTTCAAAACACAGCTTCGTGCGCTGTTCCGTGCGAGCGCCTACGGCAATCTGGCAATCATGTATCCGATGATCACAAGCCTGTGGGAAGTGAGAAGGATCAAGGAGATCGTGGAAGAAGTGAAGGCAGAACTGACCGCAGAGCAGCTGGAATTCGGCAATCCGCAGCAGGGTATCATGATCGAGACTCCTGCAGCGGTTATGATGAGCGGGGAGCTGGCAAAAGAAGTGGATTTCTTCAGTATCGGAACCAATGATCTGACCCAGTACACGCTGGCAATCGACCGGCAGAATCCGAAGCTGGATAAGTTTTACGATGCCCATCATCCGGCAGTGCTTTCCATGATCCGTATGACGGTGGAAAATGCACACAAAGCAGGTATCTGGGCAGGTATCTGCGGTGAACTGGGAGCGGACACCAGCCTGACAAAAGAATTTCTGGCAATGGGCGTGGACGAGCTGTCGGTATCACCGGGAAGTATTCTTCCGATCCGTAAGATCATTCTGGAGACAGATACAGAAAACAGGTAACTGGTGATTCTCACAGATCGGAGGCCGCCGGAGAGCTTTGGGGCGGTCAGGAATATTAAGGTTGTGGGGGAGTAAATGGGCGAACGGACGAACGGACGAACCCTGGCTCCTCACATAGAAAATCAGACACCCGCTGGTAACGCACAGCTGAGCTAGTCACCAACTACGACTAAGTTCACGAGGGTCGGCGGACCCTCGTGAAAGTCTACGTAGGTGCCGGATCTCATCTGTGCTAAAGGCGCCAGCAAAAGGGTGTCTGATTTTCTATGTGAGGAGCCAGGGTTCTGTGCGTTGGCATGGGGGAGGTTTGCAAAGGGGACGAAAACGGGATAGGCATACAGGAAAGCAGACACCCGCTGGTAACGCACAGCTGAGCTAAGCATTAACTGCAACTAAGACTCTCGCGCTCTCGCAGGTGAAAGTCCTGAACATGCCCAGGTAGTGGGAAATGTATAGCTGAACAGCAAGGACATCCTCATATTGTCAACTATCTCCACTCACCCCACTCTTTTTCAGTACATTTACTGAATTGCTATTCTCCCGACTTCCTGGCTTGCCATATAGCTGAAAAATCATGAAATGTTCCTGCTTTTTCACCTACATATACTACCGATGAGCGTGTAAATTTCCATTCTACAATGTAAAAACTCTTTGTTGACGGATATATTTGGATAAGGATATAATCTGTATCAGAGAATTTACAGGGAGATAAATAAACATGAGTCAGGATATTATTAATAATCGTTTTTTGGAAGAGTCGGTATTTGCTATTGCCGATGGATACTGCGTGATCAATCTCACAAAGAGTATTGTACGTGGTTCCATGTATCAGGTAGTTAATGGAAAAAAATATAATCTGAATGAACAATTAGGTTTGCCGGAAAATTCAAGCTTACGGAGTCTGGTAGATGCATGGGCATTGACCATACCTGAGGAAGGGCTTAAAGATTTTCTGCACGAGTTTGACAGAGAACGATTATTAAATCGGTTTGAAAATGGCGAACGTCATATATCGTTCCGATACTGGACCAGGACTGCTACTTTTGAGCCCATGCTTGCAGAAGATCACATGGCTCTGTACCGTGAAGAGAAAACTGGAGATGTCATTGCAGTTAATTATGTTCTTGACCGTACAGAACATTATCGCTTAGAGGAAAAAGAGCGGGCACTGGAAAAATCAAACAGAGAGTATGCGAAGCTTCTGGAAGAAGAGAAAAAGCATACGGCTATGATCGAGGAATTGACAAAGAAACTGCAAAGTCAGTTGGAGTTGTTTACCGTATCCATCCCTGGCGGCGTCAAAATCAGTAATGATGACCCGGAATACTCTTTCAAATATGTTTCAGAACAATTTGCCAATATGCTCGGTTACGCAACACCAAAGGAACTGTTGGACGCTTCTGGCGGTAATATTATCGGCCTTGCTCATCCAGATGACGTGAAGGTCGGACTTGCAGATGCATTAAATCAATATACTCATTCCGATCATTATGCTACTATTTACCGGATACGCTGTAAGGATGGTACATACAAATACATCGAAGATCGCGGACAGAAAGTAATAAAGGAAGACGGAACCATTGAACATTGGAATCTCATGCTGGATAAAAATGACTTCATGCACAAATCAATTGCCTTGGAAAGTGAAAAGAAAGCAAATAAAAGCAAGTCTGATTTTCTCTCCAGGATGTCTCACGATATGAGAACCCCGCTGAATGGAATTATCGGATTGCTGAAGATTGCTGAGCAACATTTTGATGACAGGGAATTGGTCCTGGAAAATTTCAGAAAAATGCAGGTAGCTGCAGATTATCTATTGTCTCTTATTAACGATATCCTTCAGATGAGCAAGATTGAAGATGGAAATGTACCTCTGACGCAGGAAATCATCAACTTTGAGGAATTAAGCCAGGATGTTCTGACTATCATAGAACAGCGGGCAAAAGACAGAGGAATCCAGATGCAGTTCTGTTCAAAAAAAGAAGGGCTTCGATATCCTTTTATTTATGGAAGTCCGTTGCATTTAAGACAGATATTTCTTAATATTTATGGAAATTGTATTAAGTATAACCGAATTGGCGGCAAGATAAGAACTGTATCAGATTATACAGAAGCTGTTGACGGAATTACGACATATGAGTGGACCATAACTGATACTGGCATTGGTATGAGCAGGGAATACCAGGAGCATATATTTGAGCCGTTTTCGCAGGAAAGAGAGGATGCAAGAAGTACACAGCAGGGAATTGGACTGGGAATGGCGATTGTAAAAGGTCTGATTGAAAAGATGGGTGGAACTATTGAAGTTAAAAGCGAAGAAGGCATTGGCTCAACCTTTATCATCAGGATTCCGTTTAAACTTGCTCCCGCACCAGATACAGCAAAGAAAACAGCGGCACAGATGGATATCAGCGGATTAAACTTATTGCTGGTGGAGGATAATGAACTGAATGCAGAAATTGCAGAAACGCTGTTGTCTGATGAAGGTGCAAATCTGACAGTTGCAAGAGATGGATTGCAGGTGGTCAGAATGTTCCAGGAGAAACCGGAAGGTTATTTTGACGCAATTCTGATGGATATCATGATGCCTGTAATGGATGGGATTACTGCGACAAAAACAATCCGGTCACTGAAACATCCAGATGCTGAGACGATCCCGATTATTGCCATGACAGCAAATGCATTCAGAGAAGATAAAGAAAAGTGTCTGGCAGCAGGAATGAATGCTCACTTGGCAAAGCCTATAAAAATTGAAAACATAAAGAGAATTTTGTATGAATATTGTGTGTAGTGGCTGCAACTTCTCAAATCCGTATACCTGTTTTTCACGTTTTGTAGGATATTATAACGTAAATGTAAAACTGGCAGGGACAGGTTCTCTGTATACAGATAAAAGCAGGATAATGAAGCATAAAACAGAGAGAGGATTTTTATAAAATGGAAAAGTATGAAGACAAAATATATTCTTTAGGTGAGGCTGTAACGGGACAGACACAGGCTATGTCACAGGCCGTACAGAAAACACTGGAAAATAATGGCGGGGTAGGTATAATGA
>ENA-OUQI01001653-OUQI01001653.1-human-gut-metagenome-genome-assembly--contig:-NODE-1653-length-13495-cov-24.698661_pt1 | contig 13495 bp, 10 predicted proteins | sample MGYA00237953_ERZ548840 | MGnify/ENA primary metagenome ERZ548840 (study PRJEB26490, sample SAMN05194690) | human gut metagenome | biome: terrestrial biome; feature: human-associated habitat... | reverse complement strand
CATCGCCTACACCGTGGAGACCGAGGGCGTGGAGCAGGAGGACTGGCAGAACGGCTGGCGCAAGTATTATCACCCCCTGGAAATCGGCAAACGTCTGGCGGTGGTGCCCTCGTGGCAGCAGTACGACACTGACCGGGTAAAGCTGATCCTTGACCCGGGCCTTGCCTTCGGCACCGGCGGCCACGAGACCACCAGCCTGTGCATGGAAGCGCTGGACGAGCGGGTGACCGGCGGCGAGCGGGTGCTGGACATCGGCACCGGCAGCGGCATCCTTGCCATTGCGGCGCTGAAGCTGGGCGCTGCTGTGGCCGAGGGCGTGGACATCGACCCTGTGGCCGTGCGCACCGCAGGCGAGAACGCCGCGTTGAACGGCGTGCAGGACAAGCTGACCGTGCTGGTGGGCGACCTTTCCGATAAGGCCAGCGGCAAATACGATATCATCACCGCCAACATCGTGGCCAACGCCATCCTGTCTCTGGCCCCCGCCGTGCCGGGCCTGATGGCGGAGGGTGCCACCTTTATTGCCAGCGGCATCATCGACAGCCGCAAGGACGAAGTGATCGCCGGGCTGGAAAAAGCCGGCCTTGCCGTTGTGGAAGTGAAGGAGAAGCGCGGCTGGGAGTGCATCGTCTGCAAGAAAGCGTAAGGAGATTTTATGCCGCACCGTTATTTTACCACCGAGATCTCTGACGGCACCGCCACCCTGCGCGGGGCCGATGCCCACCATCTTGCCCGTGTGATGCGCGCAAGGCTGGGCGATACTGTCATTCTATGCGACGGCAACGCCGTGGAATACACCGCCACCATCACCGGCTTTGGCGATGAGTGTGTGGAGTTCCGGGTGGAGCCGGGCTATCCCAGCGCCGCCGAACCCAGCGTGGAGGTCACTCTGCTGGCCGGCTACCCCAAGCAGGACAAGCTGGAGCAGATCATCAAGCACGGCGTGGAGCTGGGCGCAGCCCACATCGTGCCCTTCTTCAGCCGGTATTGCGTGGCCGCGCCCAAAAAAGAGGAGCAGAAGAACGAGCGCTACAACCGCATTGCGGTGGAAGCCGCCAAGCAGTGCGGCCGCGGTGTTCTGCCGGATGTGGCCCTGCCGCTGGCAAACTTTGGTGCCGTGTGCCGCACCTTTGCACAGTACGACCTTGTGCTGTTCTGCTACGAGTGCGGCGGCGCGCCCCTGCGCGACCTGCTGGCCGCAGCAAAGCCCGCCGATGGTGAAAAGCTGAAAATCGCCATCGTGACTGGTGCCGAGGGCGGCTTTGCCGCCGAGGAAGCCGAAATGGCCGCAAAGGCCGGTGCCAGAACGGTGGGCCTTGGCCCCCGCATCCTGCGGTGCGAGACCGCCCCGCTGGCCGTGCTTGCGTCCGTCATGACCCTGACGGGAAATCTGGAATAATGCTTTGTGCTGCCCGGCAGCGCCTGCGGGCCTTCCGGACAGCAACAAGGGGCCGCTCCCGGAAAGGAGCGGCCCCTTGTTTTTTATTGTTCCGCTGTGCAGACGCAGGGCAGATCAGTCAATGAGGCCCTTGTCCTTTGCATTCTGCCAGGTAAGGCAGACGCGCAGCTTGCTGACCGGGAAGCACGGATGGAACTTGTTGTTGTCCTCGTCGAACTTCATCAGCTCCTGCTCCACCATCCAGTGTGCAGCCTTCTGGGCATCGGTATCGTCGGCGTCAATGTCCGCATACAGGTTCTCATCGGTCATGTTCTGCGGCTCCGGCTTGCCTGCACGCTCCCAGACCAGCTCTGCCAGCTCGATGCGGTTGGAAGGCAGGGGGATGCCCTGCATGTTCATCAGACGGTAGATGCCGGTGCCGGTCTCATAGGCACCCAGGATTACAGCGCCGCCGATGATGACACCGGGCAGGACGGGGTCCACGGGGCCCACCGGGTCCACCGGGTCTACCGGGTCCACAGGCGGCTCCACGGGGTCCACGGCTTCGTACACGGCTCTGACCGTCACGTTGCCTTTGGGCATTTCAAAGTTCGCCGTGGTATGGTCCTCCTCATTGGGGAAGCTCAGCAGGTCATTCATTTCATTCTGTACAACGCCGTTCAAGATCACGATCCCGGTCCAGCCTGCGAACTTCTGTCCATCGGGGGCTGGGTCTGCGGTCAGGGTGACCGGGGTGCCTTTGTCGATCTCGTCATTGGGGTCAACCTTAGTGTCAACGCCCCCGACCTTGATCGTTGCCGTGGCATCCTTGGCGGTCAGGGTGTAGCCGGGTGCCCGTTGGGTCAGGTAATAATAGTGCTGTGCCTTGTCATACGCCACGCGGTAGCTCTCGTTCTGGCCCACAAGGTGCAGCTTGTTTGCATTGCCTGCGACCGTGAGCTGACGGCCTTCTTCCGGGTCGGCAACCTTGATGGTGGCGGGGGTGGTAAAGGTATCGCTGATGGTGATCTTCTTGCCGGACTCGAGGTAAATATCGCTCTCGTTATTCTCAAACGTGGCGCTCTTCAGCTCTGCGGAGGTGCTGCTGCCCCGACCGAGATAAATGCCGTATTTGCTGTTTTTGATCGTGCAGTTCTCAACGACCAGCTTGCCGCCGTCCCCATATTTATAATGGTAATACGACCCTGCCGGTTCGCCCGAAGAAATGGCAGCATTGTCGCCCGTGCAATCCACAGTGGCACCATTGACGCTCAATGTGCCGCCGTTCCATACCTTCAGTGCAGGGGACTCGTAGCCAAGATTAAGATACTGGTTGGTGTTGGTATAAGTACCGCCGACAAGGTTGGCGGTGGCGCCCGTCACAAACACATCGCAGTAGGTTCCGGTGACTTCGGCATCTGTGACGTTCAGCGTTGCACTATTGGCGACGCGCAGCGTCGGACGATCTTTGTATCGCGGGAGGTCCTTATAGGTGCGGGAGTAAGAGCCGCCGACGATATTGACCTGACTGTTCATGGCGTTCATGACCCAGCCGACGCCGGTGGCTTTCACATAATTGAAGGACGAGCTGGGGGAATCATTGATCCAAAACGTTGCGCTGAAGCTCTCGCTGCAGTCGTAGGTGCCGCCGTTGACGATCACATTGGCTCCCTTATCTGTTTCAATAGCACGCAGGACGGCGTTCATGGTGAGATTGTTAAACGTCCAGTCGCCGCCGCACAGATAGCATGCGGCGATGTCGTCACACGGCCAGTTATAGATGCCGCCGTTAAGCACTGCGGTGCCCGTGAAGCTGTTTTCGGCATAGAAGCAGCGGTTGAAGGCGAGGCCCTCTGCCGTCTTGATGGTCTGCCCCTCAGCGTTGACGGTCACGCTCTTGGCGTTGCGGACTGTAATAAAGTTCGCACAGTCGTCTTTATTCCCACTCTTTTCAAAGGTCGTTCCTCCGGTGACGTTGATGACCACATCGTCGTCGTCCTCAGCGTCGATCACGATCCCGTCCGCATAGGTACCGCTTATGGAATAAACCTTGCTGCCGCCATGCTCTTCAATGAACTTCTTGTTGATGGTCTCGCCGCCGGTCAGGGAATAGGCCGCTGCCGCCTCTCCGGAGGGCTCTGCAGGCGCATCGGAATTTTCCTGTGCGCTCACATTGCCTTCAAATTCTGCACTTCCCTCCAGAGCAAATGCGCTCACGGGAAGGACAGAGGTCATCATGCAGCCTGCAAGTACCGCACTGATGAGCCGTGTGCCAAACTTCTTCATAAAGATAACTCCTCTCTCGTTTTTTCGTACATGCAAGCTTTTTTCGCCTGCCCGCACGTTTTAAACATTTAAAGTATAGCACTTCTGCAGCAAGGCGCAATCTTCATTCTGTACGAACCTTTTGGATTCCCCCCCCCGTTTTTTCGTGCGTTCTGTAAAAAAATGGAAGAGAAAATGCTTTCGCAGCCGCAGAAAAAACAGCCCGGAACGATCTGTGGGTCGTTCCGGGCTGCTGTGTCAAAAATGGTTTGGAGCGTCAGAGCTCCAGCAGAGCTTTCTTCACATTCAAAAGGTTTTGCGGGCTCACCGAGAAGCTGCGCAGGCCCAGCTGCAGATACTGCACCGTGTTGGCCGGGTTGCCCACCGCAAGGCCGCAGATGGTCACCGGCACATTGCGCACCTTTGCGGCATCCAGCACCATAGTGATAAGCTTTTTCATGGCGCTGCTGGCCGGGCGGTAGTAGTGCTCCGCGCTGGCAAGCTCCCGGTCGGCGGCGTGGGTATACTGGGTCAGGTCGTTGGTGCCGACCACAAGAAAATCGACCCCGTGCTCTACAAATTCCTCAGCGGTCAGGCAGGCAGCGGGTACGCTGAGCATCACGCCGAACTTTGTATCTTCGTTGAACGCCACGCCGCGCTCCCGCAGGTGCTCGCGGCAGCGCTCCACCACACGCATGGCTGCGTCCCAGTCCTCCACATTCGTCACCATGGGGAACATCACCCGCAGCGGGCCGCGGGCGGCGGCGCGCAGCAGTGCACAGAGCTGCGTCTCGAACTGGTGGGGCTGGCGCAGACTGTTGCGGATGCCCCGCAGGCCAAGCTTGGAAGACTGCAGGCCCTGATAAGCGTCGGAAATGGTGCGGTCTGAGCCAAAGTCGAAGGTGCGCACCGTTACCGGGCAGCCCTTGGCGGCAGCAAGACAGGAGCAGTAGAAGAAATACTGTTCCTGCTCATCGAGGATGCGGCCCGGCAGCATCATGTAGCCGGTGCGCAGCAGGCCCACGCCCTGTGCACCGGACTGCATGGCCGTGTCGATGTCCTCCGGCCCAAAGCAGTTGGCCAGCAGCTCAAAGGGCTGGCCGTCCTTTGTCCTGTTGGGCAGAGCATGCAGCTGCCCCATCTCTTCGTTCTCCCGCTGCAGCTCGCAGATGCGGGTCTCGGCCTGCTGGCGGGCGGCAGCGTCCGGGTCCAGCGTGCACTGGCCCCCGGTGGCGTCCAGAATCACGGTGCGGCCGTCGCAGTCGTCCAGAAAATCCCGGCCCACCTGCACGATGCCCGGGATATTCATTGCCCGGGCAATGATGGCCGCGTGGCTCTGGCCGCTGCCCTCTGCCGTGATGATGCCAAGGATCATGCCGGAGGGCACGCTGAACAGGTCGGTGGGCATCAGCCGCTCTGCCGCAAGGATCACCGGGTGATCCAGCGCCAGCCACATGCGGGGGCGGTTGGTGATGATGTTGATGACCCGGCGGCTTGCGTCGAGGATATCCACACTGCGCAGCTGCATGTAGGGGTTATCCTTCATGTTGGCCAGCTGGTCGGCGTAGCGCTGGCCCACCTGATTCATGGCCGCTGCCGCGCCGATGCCTGCATTGATGCAGAAGCGCACCTCGTTCATCATGCCCTCGTCGTCCAGCATCATGCTCTGGAACTGGAAGATGGCCTGCTCGCTGGGTGCGGCACGGTCTGCCATGGATTCCAGCTCGTCCTGTGCGGTGCGGATGGCATCGGTGAGCAGCTGCAGCTCCCGGGACGGTTTAAAGGGGCCCACGGTCGTGGTCTCCACATGGTGCTCCAGACGGCTCACCTGCCCCAGCACAAGGCCGGGAGAAGCGCAGGAACCTTTATACACTTTCATGTTCGGTCACCTCCGGCAAAAGCTCGGCTTCCGGCGTGGTCAGGGTGCGCCAGACCAGCGCCTGCAAAAAGGTATTGGGCAGCAGCGCGGCCAGTGCGGCCCGCGCCGCATCGGCACTGCCCTCAAACAGCGGTGCAAAGCTCTGCATCCGTGCCTGATCGCACTTTGCAAGGAATGCATCGCACAAAGTATGGGTGGTGTAGTAATGGGCCGGGTCTACACCGGCATCTTCCGCGGCGGCTTCCAGCGGGGCAAGGTCGGCATCCTTCATCTTGGCCAGCAGCAGGGCCGCATCCGCCGTCAGGGTGACCGGGTATTTCTCCCGCACGGCCTTTTGCACCCGCTCAAATTTTGCGTGGAACGCAGCAGCGTCCGCGCAGCTCTGGGCATCACAGGAGACAGCATAGGCACACCCCCGCAGATATCCCATAGCGCGGCGGGTATCATAGTAGCCCAGCTCGATGTTGCGGCGGGCGGTGTCGGGGTCAAAGTGCAGGATATCGCCCAGCTCCCAGTAGCTGCGCACCATCACGGTGGGCAGGCCGGTGAGGTTGGGGCGGGTGATGCCCACGCCTTCCAGATCGACGCACACCAGTTCATCCGCGCCCATGCGTTTGGCAAGACCGGTGGGCATGTTGTCGCTGTAGCCGCCATCCAGAAACTTGACCCCGTCGATCTCCCGCGCACGCAGCGCCGGGAAGCAGGCAGCGGAGGCCATCAGGTAGTCCTTGACCTTTCCTGCCGGGATCTCGTCCAGCGTCAGCTCCCGGGGCTTTAAGCCCCGCTGCTCCACCGTGACAAGGCCGAAGCGGATGGGAGCCGCGCGCAGGGCATCCTCGTCCAGAACCCGCTCCACGATCTCTTCCAGCGGGGTCACATCCATGCCGCCGGCTTTCACCACGCTGCGCAGGAACTGGTGCAGGGCCGAAAGGTCGGCATCCTCCTCCGGCAGCTCCATCACATCCTTGCTGCGGATGGCCAGCCACATATCGCGGGCCGTCTCGTACTGGTCCAGCACGAACATGGCACCGTTCAGGCTGCCAACGCTGGTGCCGGTAATGATCTGCGGGTGCCAGTCCAGCTCCATCAGCGCGCGCCACACACCCACCTGATAGCTGCCCCTGGCTCCGCCGCCCGCCAGCACCAGAGCTTTGCACGGAGCACTGCGTTCATCCATTGCATCCGCCTCCTTTGATCGTTTCCGGTTTTGTTCAGATTATAGCATATTTCCAGAGAAATTTCTTCCGTTTTTTGTAAATTGATGCCTTTCTCCCGGCAAAGAAACATGGTATACTTGTCAGGATTTCAAAAGGAGGCATTCTAATGCACTGCAAGCAATGGATCTTTGATATGGACGGCACCCTGACCGACAGCATGACCGTGGTGTGGGAGGGTGCCCCCGACGCACTGCTGCGCCGCTATGGCCGCACCCCGCGGGGGGATCTGCGCGCCACACTGCTGAACATGGGAATGCAGGAGGGCGCACAGTATCTGATCCGGGAGTACGGCCTGCCGCTGAGCGAGGAAAGCTATTTTTCCGTGATGCGCGAGGTGATCGCCGAATTGTACGAGACCGTGGAGCTGAAACCCGGCGTGCGCACGATGCTGGCAAAGCTGCAGGCCGAGGGCGCACGCATGTGCATCTGCTCCAACACCTGGGCCGAACAGTGCCGCACCGTGCTTACCCGGCTGGGCATCGCGCAGTATTTCTCCTTCATCGTGGAAGCGCAGGGCGTGCTGCACAAAAGCCGCCCGGAGGTGTTCTTTGAGTGCATGAGCCGTTTGGGCGGTGCAGACCCCGCCGCCTGCGCCGTGTGCGAGGATGCCGTATACGCCGCCGCCACCGCCCACAAGGCCGGGTATTACGTCATTGGCATTGCAGACCGCACCTCTGCCGCCGACGAGCCGGAGATGCGCCGCATCTGCAGCCAGTTCGTGCCCCGGTGGGATGCGCTGGACTGGACACGTGTGTAAGAAAAAAGGGCCGCAGCGTGCGGTTCTTTTCTTTATCTGATCCTTCTTTGCTCTTGCATTTTGTGCGCAAGAAGAGTATGATATTATAAATAGGACTGCCCCAAGGGGGAAGTGTCCTCATTTGTGAGAATACACTCTGTGATTTTTAATATAAAGGTATAATATCCGTAAAGAGGAGACCTTCCGTCATGAACAACCCACTCGTCAGCATTATCGTGCCTGTGTACAACGTGCAGAATAGTGTTGCCCGCTGTCTGGAGAGCATTTGTGCCCAGACATGGAAGGATATCGAGGTCATTCTGGTCAACGACGGGTCCCGGGACGAAAGCTTTTCCATCTGTGAGCAATTCCGTGAAAAGGACCCCCGCATCGTTCTGGTGGACAAATCCAATTCCGGCGTGTCGGAGACCCGCAACTGCGGCATGTCCCTTGCAAGGGGCAAGTATGTGCAGTTTGTGGACAGCGACGATTATCTCGACCCTGATTTTACCGAGCGGCTGGTGACTGCCGCCGAAGCGAACAACGCCGATCTGGTCATTGCACCTTACTGGATGGTGATTCCCGCCAACTCTTCCAAGGCCACGCAGGCACTGGAAAACCTGCAGGAGAACCTTGGCATCGATGCCGAGAAAAAGCCTGATGATATCCGTGAATACGGCTTCCTGCCCGAGGGCATCTACGACCGCGATACCTTTGCCCTGCGCCTGATGGAGAAGCCCGCATCCTTCTTCTACAGCGTGCTGTGGAACAAGCTCTACCGCCGGGATATTCTGGCAGACCATCATCTTCAGTTCACCAGCGAGGTGCGCTGGGCCGAAGACCTGGTTTTCAACCTGGAATACATTTTGTACGCCAATGTTTTCGTATCCATTTCCAAAGCGGGCTACCACTATGTGCAGAACCCCCAGAGCATCTGCCACACCCAGATCAATCTGGCTTCCATCGTGCAGAACAAACTGCAGGTGTTCCGCTATTACAAGGAGCTGTACACAAAGCTGGGCCTGTACGATCAGGTGCAGCCGCAGCTGTATAAATTCCTGACCGCGTTCTCCGAGAACGCCTATCCCTCCGGTTCTCCCCAGAAGATCATCATGGACATGGCCAACCACTGGGGCTTTGGTGTTCTGGATGCTTCCGACAAGGAAAAGAAACACAAAACCGAACCCGATGCCTGATCTCCGGGCACGAAAAAAAGAGCCGTGAAAGCGGCTCTTTTTTGTTTGCCATTTTACCGGTCGATCCAGCTGCGGAAGGCTTCGCGCACTGCACCCTCCCGTCCGCGCGGGATGGGGATGCGCGCACCGCTGCACATCTGCAGCTCGCCCGCCGTCAGCAGCTGTGCCGCCGCCAGATTGACCACATAGGAGCGGTGCGGCTGCAAAAAACGCCCGTCTTCCAGCAGCGGCTTTGCTACCTCGGCAAAGGACACCCGCAGCGAAAGGGACACCACATCCTCGCCGCTGAGCAGATGGAAGTGCACCACATGGTGGGTGCACTCCAGATATTCGATCTGCGAATAGGCCAGCGCCCGCAGGCCTTCGGCGGTGACAACGGTCATTGCCGGGCCGTACTCCGGCTCTGTGGCGCGGGCAAGCAGGGCCGAAAGCTCCTGCTGGTGCACCGGCAGAAGCAGATACTGCATGGCATCCACCCGGAAAGCGCTGTAGGCGTGGGCCGGTGTGCGGGCCGCAAAGGCCAGCGGAGCCCTGCGGCCCCGGCGGCGCAGCTCCGCAGCCGCCGAAAGCCCTGCCGGGGCCGCTACAGCGCCCAGCTCGATGAGATACAGGTCAAACCGTTCTCCCTCGGTGTCCCGGCGCAGCAGCGCATCTGCATCCGGCAGCTGCTGCACGATGCACGCATCCTGCCGCCGGGCAAAATATTCCATGCACTGGCGTTCCAGCCCGCTGCGCAAGGCCGCGTCCGGGCTGCATACCGCAATGTGAAATACCATCTCACATTCTCCTTTCCGCCAGCCGCCCGCCTTGATTTTTGCGCAGGGCTGGAGTATGATAAATAAAACTTTGCTGCATCGAAAAAAGAAAAAACGGAGGGACCCGCCATGCCGCAGCCGCTTGTCAGCGTTATTGTGCCCGCCTATAACGCGGCGGGCTTCATCTCCCGCTGTGTGGAGAGCATCACATCCCAGAGCTACCCGGAGCTTGAGATCCTTCTGCTGAACGACGGCTCCACCGACGACACCCTTGCTGTCTGCCGGAAGCTTGCTGCCGCCGACAGCCGCATCCGTGTGGTGGACAAGCCCAACACCGGCGCAGCAGACACCCGCAGCTGCGGCCTTGCCCTTGCCCACGGCGAATACATCCAGTTTGCGGACAGCGACGATCACCTGCTGCCGGGCTGCACCGCAAACCTGGTGGCTGCTATGCAGCGCAGCCATGCCGACCTTGTGCTGGCTCCCTACCGGATGATGGTGCCCCGCAAGGATGGCGGCTATGACACCCGGGAGTACAGCCTGCTGCCCGCCGGGGTGTACAACAAGGTGGATTACCTGTGGCAGCTCACCGGCAATGCCGCTGCCTTTTACTACGGCGTGCTCTGGAACAAGCTCTACCGCCGGGATCTCATCCAGATGGCGCACATCCGGTTCGAGCATGTGGTATACGCCGAGGACCAGCTGTTCAATACCCGGTATCTGCAGGTGGCACAGCGGTTTGCCGCCATCGACGAAGCCGCCTACTGCTACATCCAGAACCCGCAGAGCGTATGCCATACGCAGGTGAGGGTGGCAGACATGCTGCGCCACCGTGACCGGATGTACCGCGCCTACCGGCAGATGTGCATTCAGCTGGGCGTGTACGACCGGTTCCGTCTGCGGCTGCGGGGCATCTACCTGAGCCTGTTTGAAAGCCCTCTGCCCAACGGCCCGGTGCAGAAGCTTTCCGACGCATTTGCCCGCACCCACAGCCGCATCTGAGAAAAGGAGAACCTATGGAATTTCCCCTTGTAAGCATCATCGTGCCCATGTACAACACTGCCGGGTGCATTGCCCGCTGTGTCAAAAGCATTTGCGCCCAGACTTATAAAAGCATTGAGATCCTGCTGCTGAACGATGGCTCCACCGACGACACCCTTGCCGTCTGCCGCGCCCTTGCCGCCAGCGACCACCGCATTGCACTGGTGGATAAAACCAACACCGGCGCAGCGGATACCCGCAATCAGGGCATTGCGCTGGCCCACGGCAAATACATCCAGTTTGTGGACAGCGACGACTGGCTGGCCTCCGATTTTACGGAAAAGCTGGTCTCCGCCGCCGAGGCCCACACCGCCGATCTTGTGATTGCGCCCTTCTGGATGGTGTACCCGGAAAACTATGTGGAGCACATCCGCCCATGGGAAAAGGCGCTGCAGCATGTGCTCCAGCGCAATCCGCCCCGCACCCGGGCCTATGGCTATCTGCCTGCCGGGGTGTACACCGGACAGGAGTACGCAAAGCATCTGATCCAGAAGCCGAACACCTTCTACTATGGCAGTCCCTGCAACAAGCTCTACTGCCGTGACCTCCTGCGGAAGCACAGTCTCCATTTCCGCAAAGAATTGTTTGCGGAGGATCAGCTGTTCAACACCGAATATCTGCGTTTCGTGCACACTGCCGTTTCCATCCCGGACATCGGCTATTACTACCTGCAGAACGGCCAGAGCGTCTCCCACTCCAGAGTGACCACCGCCGACATCCTTTCGCTGCGGCGGCGGGTGATGCTCCTGTACCGGGACATCTACACCGAACTTGGCATCTACCCGGAAACGCGGGCGGCCATCCTGCGTTCGCCCTTTGGCGAAAACGAGTTCACTCTTCCGCCGCTGGACACCCCACAGACGCACTGCTGCAAGCTGTGACCCTATAAAAAGCACCCGGCTGCCGCCGAGAGCCGCTCTGGCTCCTGCACGGCTCCGGGTGTTTTTTGCGCTTTCTCAGCAGCCGATGGCGGCACACTTCTCCGCCAGCCAGCTGCGCTCTTCGTCGTTCAGGTGTGGTGCCAGCTTTGCAAACACCTGACGGTGGTAATCGTTCAGCCATGCGATCTCGTCCTTATCCAGCACACCGGGCAGGATGGGAGAGGTGGCAATGGGCACAAACATCAGCGGTTCAAAACCAAGGAAGGTACCGTACTGGTTATCGGCCTTGTGCACGCACACCAGCTCGTTCTCGATGCGGATGCCCACGAGGTCGGTCTCGTAAACGCCCGGCTCGTCGGTGACCACCATGCCGGGACGCATCCGGGTGGTGTTGCGGCTGTTCAGGGCATGGGGGCCTTCGTGCACGTTGCCCACAAAGCTGACGCTGTGACCGGTGCCGCAGCGGTAGTTGATGAGGTGCCGCCACAGCGGTTCCCGGGCAATGGTGTCGATCATCTTACACTCGCAGTAATCCAGCCAGACGGCCTTGGCAAGGTCGATGTGGCTCTGCAGAGTCCATGTGTAGAAGCGCTTTTCGTCCTCGGTCAGCGGGCCAAGCGGGTAGGTGCGGGTGATGTCGGTAGTGCCGTCCATGTAGGTGGCACCGCTGTCCACCAGCAGAAAGCCTTTCTTTTCCAGCACAGCGTGATCTTCCGGGGTGGCGTGGTAGTGCATCATGGCTGCGTTGCCGCCGTAGGCCGCAATGGTGCCAAAGCTTTCCACAAGGAATTTATCGTCCGCACTGCGGTACTTGTGCAGAATTTCATCCACCGTCAGCTCGGTCAGGGTCTCACCGGCAGCAAGGCGGCTTTCCAGCTCGATCTGGAACCGCACCATGGCCACAGCGTCCCGGATATGGGCCTGCTTTGTGTGGGCAAGCTCCGTTTCGTTCTTCACGCCCTTCATCATCAGCAGCGGGTCGGTGCCGTCCTTCACGGTGAGGGCAGGGTTCTGCTCCAGCACCTGATACACGGCGTAGTTCACCGTGGAGCACTCGGCCAGCACGGTCTGGGGTTCCGTCTCAGCAGCGAGGAACTTCAGCACATCATCATACTCCGCCAGCGTGATGCCGTTGGCTTCCAGCTCTGCCTTTGCCTCCGGGGTGACGCGGGCCGTGTTGATGAAGAGTACCGCGCGGCTAGGGGTCACATAGCAGTAGGCCATGGCATAGGGAGTGCACTCAATGTCCATGGCGCGCAGGTTCAAAAGCCATGCCAGATTATCCAGCTTGCCCACAAACTGAGCGGTGCAGCCCAGCTCCTTGAGCTTGCTGCGCAGCTGATCCAGCTTTTCCGCCGGGGAGAAGCCCGCATATTCCTTCGACAGGATCCACGCTGGGGTATCCGGCAGGGCAGGGCGGCCCTCCGTCCACAGCTCGTCCTCAAGGTTCAGGGTCTTGATGGAAGCGCCCTTCTTTTCCAGTGCCTTTTTCAGGTCGTTCACGAGGGCCGTGCTGGCGGTCAGGCCGCACAGGCCCAGTGCTTCGCCCTCATTCAGGGCATTTGCGCAGTATTCCTCCACGGTGGGCACGCCGGGTTCCCCCATGCGCTGCAGCTTGATCTCGGTACCCGCAATTTCCTTCTCGGCCTGCACAAAATAACGGCCGTCGGCCCACAGGGCGCTCTCGGTGCGGGTGACCACGAAGTTGGAGTTTTCGCCGTGGAACCCGGAGAACCAGGTCAGGCTGGTGTAATGGCAGGGCAGGTATTCGCTGGCGTGGGGATCACCCACAGGGATCAGATAAACGGCCACGCCGTTTGCAGCCATGGCGGCACGCAGCGCGGCAAGGCGCTCGGGTACGGTATTCATGCTCATAATGACAGCTTCCTTTTCTCTCACCGGAAAGCCCGGCAGCGGTGCATTTCTGTTTGGCCTTATTGTATCATTCCGGGAAAAAGATTGCAATGCAGGGGCGGGACGGTTTGGAATGACCTCCGCTGCCGGAGAGCATCCTCGCCCTCTCAGTCTCGCATTCGCTCGACAGCTCCCCCAAAGTGGGAGCCTTTGGCAGTCCATGCAAAGTATATCATTATGCCAAGGCCTCTCCCTTTGGGAGAGGTGTCACCGTAGGTGACGGAGAGGGCGAG
>ENA-OUQI01001649-OUQI01001649.1-human-gut-metagenome-genome-assembly--contig:-NODE-1649-length-13514-cov-5.320603_pt1 | contig 13514 bp, 7 predicted proteins | sample MGYA00237953_ERZ548840 | MGnify/ENA primary metagenome ERZ548840 (study PRJEB26490, sample SAMN05194690) | human gut metagenome | biome: terrestrial biome; feature: human-associated habitat; material... | reverse complement strand
GAGGTCTATGTGTCTTTTCCGCTGGAAGAAGCCGTAGACCTTTTGCAATATGGAACAGGAAAGAGCAAGAAGTGCTACGAGGAACTGATCCAGCTGGGAATGATCGCAAAAAAGAATGATACCGACGAATTTTACGTCTATTGCAACGAAGATATGTTGAAGTACAAGCACATCAATGTAGAGTAATGTGCCTGATCAGAACGATATAGAAAGGTAAGGAAAGAACAATGACACTGGAATACATCACAGAAAAGAATGCACCAACAGAAGCAGAAATCGTGCAGTACATGAAATTGCCGCTGGTGCTGTTTAAGACCGCTGGGTTTAAGGAAGAACTCTCTCTGGCAGCAAAAGTCCTGTACTGCTTTTTGCTGGACCGCAGCAATCTTTCCTTAAAGAATGCAGATCGTTTTACGGACAAAGACGGCAGAGCATTTGTCTATTTTTCCTGGGACGAAGCCATGGACACCTTGCAGTGTGCCAGACAGAAAGTCAGCAAGACTTTCAAGGAACTGGTGCATTCCGGTCTGATCGAAAAGGAGGATTGCGGGATTGCAAAGCATCCCAAGATCTATGTGATGCGGTTCTATAACGACATTCCGAAGGAAGCAGTTACCGAGGAAACTTGTCAGACTGTGACGAATTTTGTCGAGTATGAAAATCATACCTGCGGGTATGAAAATCATACTCGCTATATAGAATCAGACTTACCACAAACAAACTTACCTTTTTCTGATCTTTCGGCAAAGCCGAAGAGCGATTCGGCAGCAAGCTATGAGAAAAAGCTGGAACAGGCTCAGACACAAGTGACATCGGAAAAAACAAAGCGATTCGGCAGCAAGGCAATTGCAGAGATCGCTGCCATTCTGGCATGGGTTGCAAAGACCGCCAAGAAAACGCTGAAAGTCGGCGGCGTAGAAATGCAGACAGAAACCGTTCGGGAAAAATTGCAGACCCTGACCGCAGAGCAGACAGCAGAAGTGATGAAAAATACTGCCAACCGAAAAATCCGAAACCGCAGGAGCTATCTCCTGACCTGTCTGTATCATGCCGCCGACAGTATGGCAGCATCCGCAATCCCCAGAAGCGAAAACGCCGATGCTTATGAATCGTTTATCTTCAACTTGTGCTGACAACCACTGAGGTGAAGAACATGGAAGCAGCAAGAAAAGAAGCCATTTCCTGCGTGTACTGCGGCAAACAGACCATGTGCGTGACATATGTCGGCGGTTATCAGTACCGTGCTGTTTGCCTTTCCTGCCGCAGACAATTTGATTTTTCTGCACCGTCCAGAGCAGCGGCAGATCTGATCTGTCGGGCGTTGCAAAAATAGCAATCGCAACACTGGCATTTTCAAATGCGGATAGTCGCATTCCCCAAATTGCATAGTTACCCCCTATGCACTCCTTTCAATCATCGAATTTCCAGACTATCCGTACTTGAAAATGCCAGTATTACGCCACATATCCGGTGCTTTGCCCTGCAAATATCCTCTCCGCAAAAACCTCCATACAGTTGCTCGTAGTAGGTGCGGAATTGCTTTTTGGGGATATTTGTGGGGCAAAGTGCCGGAATAAGAACAGGAGGAAAACACATGACATATATGGAACAATTTCCGACCGCAGAAGCCTATGTGCTGCATCAGATCACCCGAAATCGTGGCAGTCAGAACTGTATTTCCAAGGCGGATCTGATCCGGCTGGCAGAAGAAAACCACGTTCCGGTCAGTAATCTCTGGAGCAAGTCAGAGATCGCCGCATTTCTCATGGATGCGATCGGCGTGGAGAAACTAGCGAATGCTTGCAGCCATATGGGTGTGAGTTCCTATCCGTTTCAGCAGAAATTCGGGATCACTGGAAACGATGTCAAGCAGTTTGCAAAGCGTGGACTGCTGAAAATCACCGGAAATGAGCGGTTTCTCTCCCATGGAGAAGCCCATTACGCATCGCTGTACAGTGTGGTGCAGTACTACACGCTGACACTGGAACAGGTGCAGGAATGGAAAATGGAGGTGTGACAGATGCGTGACATTTTGTTTCTGCTCTGCGTGATGCTTACAGTATGTGCGGGTGTATTTTTTCTGCTGAAGCTGATCGCAGCTGACATTCGCACGGCAAAAGAAACATTCCGGAAATTCCCGGAATGGAAACGACAGACCATTGCAATTTTGCAAAATCGGAAGGAGCGGCAACATGAATCAAGCGATCATAGCGGAAATCATGAGATCCGGTGAGCCGGACAGCATTCTGGACTTTCAGATCCTGGCGAGAGAATCTGCAAAATGGGACGAAGAACAGCGTGATGCTGAATTTGTCCAGAGCGAACAGGTGTTTTGTGAGAACATCCGAAAGTTGGTATATGCATGAAACGTCCAAGACAAAAACGGTGCTGCAAGTGTGGCAGCTGCTTGGTGGAAACGCAGTATCACGGGCAATGGTATTGTAACAGCTGTTTCCGGAAAAAGCAGCTATGCTGCATCTGCGGTGAAAATCCGGTAGAGGTCACAAAGGGTGATAACGGTTACTGCAAAAAATGCTACGAGAACAGCGTGAATACAGGCTTTACCCGGTCTGTGGCTGTACTTGCATTTTGCGGCAGTCTGATCCTGCTGTTGTATTTCTTCTGGATCAAGATCAGATTGCCAGCAATTCTATCAGTCATTTTTGCAATGATCGGTTCAATTGCCGTTACGGTGGGAATCGCTTTTTTGCAAAGGAAATACGACCAGAGATCTGGTCGATCGATGTGAAAATATTGAAATTGATTTCACTAGAACAAAAAAGTTTCTTTTCAAAAGTGAAACAGTAGATTCACTTTACATTATTCCAAATTCGCAGAATCTGCAATCGCAGATTTGACAAAAAAATACGAAACAGGTACAATAAGGGTAGAAACGATGATTGACTTGTACGAGATACAAGACGGGAGGAATGACATATGAAAACCAACAAAAATAAGATCTGGAAAACTGGTGTGATTGCAGGAATGCTTGCCGCTCTGGTACTTGCTTTTTCCGCTTGCGGCAGTGAGCCGGAGGACAGCAGCACCGCCGAAGTCAAGACCACAACGACCATTACAGTCACCACAGAAGCAACAACAACCACTGTGGAAACCACGACTACCACAGCAAAAACTACAACAGAAACCTCCGAGATCACCACAACAGCTGAAACTACAGCAGCTACAGCGGCAGAAACCAAGAGAGAGCCGGAAAAGAACACCGCCGCAGCTGAGCCGATGGTGGAAAAGCCAAGAGCCACCACCGCAAAACCGGCACAGCCCACACCAACCAAGAAAACCACCGCAGCCCCCAAGGGACATTACGAAACCATCCACCACGAAGCTGTAACACAGCAGGTTTGGGTAGAAGATTCTCCGGCTGGAGAAAAAAAGATTTTCCAGTGCAGATGTGGGTTGAGATTAAATTCGTTTGATGAATATGTGGCACATGACGGTGCTGCTCTTGATAAAGGTGATGATACACATTATAGTTATGAATTTTGGTATGAAGAAACCCCAGCCCAAGGACATTACGAAACTCAGATCGTAAAAGCAGCTTATGACGAGCAAGTTTGGGTGCAGGACTAAAATAATTGAATAAGCATACAAAATCCCGGAAACTTCTGCGAAAAGTGACCGGGCTTTTTGTATAGATCCCACAGGAAAGACCGCCGGAATGCACTTCGGCGGTCTTTTTTGGTGAAACCAACAGAAAGGAATGAATCCCATGTGAGAACAAGTGCATCCGAATATCCGAATTTGAACCGAAAGGAGAAAAAATGAAATTTCTTTCAAAGCTGAAAGGCAGCTTGAAACGTGGTTTTACTGTGCTTTGTGCCACCGTCATGGTTCTGACCTCCGGCATTCTGACCGGAACGGAATTCCAGGCATCGGCGGCAAAGCTAAATGGTTCTGTGTATCTGAGCGATGCTTTGTATCGTCTGAGCGGCAATAAGTACAAGGAAACCAAAGAACAGTGGCAAGCGTTTCTGACCGAATATTCTACAGGCGGTCAAGAGAACTACTATCTGGGAACACCATACAACAGCAGTCTGTATGCTGCTTCCCCCAAAGGCAATCAGTGGCAGGGATACAGCGGCATGAACTGCCAGGGCTTTGTCTGGTACATCATCTCACATGGATTGGCGTACTGCAACAAAGTTCCGGTAAGCACAACAAGCCCATATGTCCCGAACCTTGCAAAGTTTAACCAAATGGGTTATTCCTACAAGTGCTGGGACGGCGGCGGTTGGTACGCCTTTATCACGCAGAACAATCTGCACTATTACGAATTCAGTAACAAAGACGAAATGCTGAAAAGCGGCGTGCTGCAAAAGGGCGATATTATCTGGTGCGTCAACAAAGCAAGTGGTAGTACTGGATTGACTGGTTTAGGCAATCGTGATAAAAATCATCATATCGGCATCTATATGGGTAACGGCAAATCCGACAGCTGGTGGCAGTCTGGACCGGTCAACGGCAATGGAATTACCAGTGTTGAAAAGAATTCTATTAATCCAATCTACGGAAAAGCAGAAACCAACACCTATGTAGTAATTCCGTGGGCAGAGCAAAAAGAAGCACCGCACTTTGACCCGACCCGACTGACCATTCAGAAGGTGGATTCGGAAACCGGACAGGCAGCGGCTCAAAACGAAGCTTCTGCTTCTCTGGAAGGAGCAGAATTCACCATGAAGTACTACTCCGGTACTTCTGCAACTGGCAATCCGACTAGAACATGGACTTTGGTTACAGATAAAAACGGAAGAGCATATTTGGGAAAAGACTGGCTGAAATCAGGCACATTGTTTACTGATAACGATGGTGATGCCTATCTTCCTCTCGGCACAGTAGTGATCAAAGAATCTAAAGCTCCAACTGGATATAAGCTTAGCGGTCTGGAACGCACATTGCACATTGTTGAGAAAAATGGCAAAGCAGTCATTCAGGAAGCTGGAACTGAGGTAAAATATGTTGCAAACTTCAAGGAAGATATTGTCCGTGGCGACCTCAGCTTCAATAAGGTAGATGGCAACCAAAGATCGCTGGCATACATTCCGTTTCTGCTGACCAACACAGACACCGGAGAAAAGCACATCATCATGACAGACGTGCATGGTAAGTTCTCCTCCAAGTCTGGGCGTGGACAGCTGAATGATCTGGACGACTATTTGCAGTTCCTCTCAACTGATGAGAACGGCGATTTGAAAGTTCCGGATGCGATTACAAACGAAGCAATCACACAGCTGGGTGTGTGGTTCGGTGATGAAAGCAAGGCAGACAGAACGAAGGGTGCATTGCTTTGCGGTAATTATAAACTGCAAGAACTCCGCTGCACAAACAATGCAGGATATAAGCTGATCACCAGACAATTCTTCATTTCCAGCGGCGTAACAGATTACAGTGCCGGAACGCTGATCGATACTACAAACCCCGGCAACATCGTCGGCAAGAAAGTGGACGAGGACGGCAACGGACTTGCCGGAGCGGTTCTCGGACTGTTCACACCGGATACCACAGAATTCACACTGGAGAACACCTACACCGGCATGACTGCGGTTTCCGGGGATGATGGTTCATTCACTTTTGAGGACGTTCCCAACGGCAAGTATGTGGTACACGAGATCACACCGCCGGACGGCTATCTCCTCTCGGATCAGAGTTATCCGGTTACAGTTCAGGTCAATACGGCAAATGAAGTAGTCCAGCTGGGCGAAGATATTGTCAATCACCCGACAACCATTGAATTTTTCAAGGTCGATGAGGATGGCAATGCTCTTTCCGGTGCGAAGATGTCAATCTTTGAACTGGGCAGCACCTCTGTTGTAGATTCCTGGACAACAGACAGCAGCAGTCACACCGTAACCGCAAAGCTGGCAGTCGGAAAGAAGTATGAGTATTGGGAATCCGCTGCACCAGATGGATATATCAAGGCAGATCCCATCTACTTTACCATTCAGGCTGACGGCAGCGTGACCGATCTGGACGGCAATCCCATCACACTACAGATGGTAGACCACGCTACACAGGTCGAGATCAGCAAATATAACGACAACGAAGAACCGCTGAGCGGTGCAAAGATGCAAATTCTGGACAGCGACAAAAACGTGGTCGAGGAATGGGTCACAGACGGCACCACTCATGTGATTCGAGGAAAACTGATCTACGGAAAAACATACACCCTGCATGAAGCAGCAGCCCCCACCGGTTACTACACCGCAGAGGATATGGAATTTTCCTTGGGAAAAGACACCGTATCCATCGGCATGGTGGACGATGCAACATGGGCAGGCATTCTGAAAACAGACGGCAGAGGTCGTGACCTTGTTGGTGCCGTTCTGCAAGTCAAGGATAAGAGCGGCAATGTTATCGAAGAATGGACCACAGACGGCACCAGACACGAGATGAGAGCCGTCTTGAATCCGGACGAAACATATATTCTCCATGAGGTATCTGCACCGGAGGGATATTTCCTTTCCGAGGATCTTGAATTCACTGCCGGACAGCGTGTCATCATGGAGGACATCAAGCAGACAGATCTGACAGTCGGAAAACTCTCTGACATTCAGGAACAGATTGCAGGACAGAATATCATCTTTTTGCCGGGTGCAGTGCTTCAGATCCTGGATCAGGACGATAATGTGCTGGACGAGTGGACTACCGAGAATGCACAGCACGTCATCAGCAAGGTTCTGACACCTGGCGAAACCTACACGCTGCATGAAGTATCTGCACCAGACGGTTACTGTGTGGCAGAGGACATTCACTTCACCTTGAATGACAAGGGCGAATTTGTTAAGAGCGACGATTACGAATCCGGCGAAATGTGGATCCGTATGAAAGACCTTGCAACAAAAATCGAGATCCAGAAAGTCGATGAAAACGGCAAACCGCTGAGCGGTGCTGCCCTGCAAATCATCGCAACAGACGCAGACGGAAAAGAAACACTGGTGGACAGCTGGATCACAGATGGCAGCGTCCATCAGATCTACGGCAAATTAATTGCCGGTCAGACATATATCCTCCGAGAAGCATCTGCTCCCAAGGGGTACGCCAAGGCAGCAGATCAACAGATTATTGTTGGTACAGACGGTAAGGTGCAGAACGTCACTATGCAGGACATTGCAACCAAAGTCGGCATCGACAAAGTTGACGAGGACGGCAAGCCGCTGTCCGGAGCAGTTCTGCAACTCCTGGACGCAGCAGGAACAGAAATCGACCAGTGGACAACCGACGGCACAACACATCGCATGGATGCGATCTTGACTGCCGGTGCAGAATACACGCTGCACGAAGTGTCCGCTCCGGACGGCTACTGCATCGCTGCGGATCAGAAAATCACCGTCAACGCAGACGGCAGTCTGACCAGTGTCAAGCTGACCAATATGTCTACCAAGGTGCAGATCAGCAAGACAACGATTACCGGCGACACAGAACTGGAAGGTGCAAAACTGGAAGTACGTGACCTCAGCGGAAATACACTGGACAGCTGGACTTCCGGCAAGGAAACCCATATGATCACCGCCAAGCTGACAGCCGGTCAGACCTACGTTCTCCATGAAACCGCAGCACCCAATGGGTATGTTGTTGCAAGTGATGTGCCATTTGTCGTCAATCTGGACGGCACTGTCACAAAAGTCGTCATGAAAGATGACACCACCAAGGTAGAAATTAATAAGACTACCGAGGACGGAACTGCCCTAAAGGGTGCAGTTTTGCAGTTACTGGATAAGGACGGAAAAGAAGTCGATGCCTGGACAACAGACGGAAAGGCACATACCTTGACCGCCAAGCTGACAGCTGGTGCAACGTATACTTTGCATGAAGTATCTGCACCGGCAGGCTACTGCGTTGCAGCAGATCAGACCATCGTTGTCGGCACAGACGGCAAGCTGCAAAGTTTCTCCATGACCGACCTGACTACCAAGGTATCTCTTACCAAGTACGAGATCACCGGCGAAAAGGAACTGGCAGGAGCATCTCTGGAACTGTACACAGCGGAAAGAGATGCCAACGGCAATTACACACGCAAGGGCGATGCCATTGAGAAATGGACATCTACCGACAAGGCACATGAGATCATCGGCAAACTGACCGCCGGTGCATCCTACATTCTGCACGAAACCGCAGCCCCCAATGGGTATGTTGTTGCAAGTGACGTGCCGTTTGTAGTCAATCCGGACGGCACTGTCACAAAGGTAGCCATGAAGGACGATACCACCAAGGTAGAGATCAATAAGACTACCGAGGACGGCACACCTCTGAAGGGTGCAGTTTTACAGCTGCTGGATAAGGACGGCAAGGAAGTGGAGCAGTGGACAACTGACGGCACTGCACACGTACTGACTGCCAAGTTGACAGCTGGTGCAACCTATGTGCTGCACGAAGTATCTGCACCGGCAGGCTACTGCAAGGCTGCGGATCAGTCGTTTGTCGTTCCGGCAGACGGCAGCAAAAAGATTCTCACCATGACCGACCTCGCCACACGGGTGAACGTAGAAAAGCTGGATGCTGACAGCAAGCCGCTGTCCGGAGCAAAATTACAGTTGCTGGACAAGAACGGCGATCTAATAGACGAATGGACATCTGATGGCAAGGCACACACTCTGACTGCAAAACTAACCGCCGGAGAAACCTACACCCTGCGGGAAGCAGCATCTCCGGACGGTTACTACAAAGCAAAGGACATCACATTTACGGTCAATGCAAACGGCACAGCCAATGAAGTGGCTCTGTACAATGCAAAGACCAGAGTATCCATCAGCAAGTACGACATCACCGGCGAGAAAGAAATCCCCGGTGCAAAGCTGGAGGTACGGGACAAGAATGACAACGTACTGGATAGCTGGACATCGACTGGAAAAGCCCACGAGATCGTAGGCGTACTGGTAGCCGGACAAACCTACATCCTGCATGAATCTGTTCCGGCAGACGGCTATGTGGTCGCAAACGATGTAGAATTTACAGTCGATTTGGATGGCACTGTGACTGTCGTTGCAATGTATGATGACACCACTAAGGTAGAGATCAACAAGGTAACGGAAGAAAACAAGCCGCTTTCCGGTGCAACATTGCAGATCATCGACAAGGCAGGCACCGTAGTAGACGAATGGCTGACAGACGGCACGGCTCATGTGCTGACGGCTCAGCTGATCTCTGGTCAGACCTATACCCTGCACGAGGTATCCGCTCCGGCAGGTTATGTGGTATCTCCGGATCAGCAGTTCTCTGTCGACACCGACGGCAGTGTGACTAGCGTATCTATGACAGATATTGCAACTGTTGTTCGGGTGGACAAAGTTGATCCGGACGGAAAACCACTTTCTGGTGCGACATTGCAGATTCTGGATCAGGACGAAAATGTACTGGATGAGTGGATCACCGATGGCACAACACATACGCTGACCGCAAAACTGACTGCCGGTCAGACCTACACCCTTCGGGAAGCAGCTGCTCCGGCTGGCTACTACACTGCTGCGGATCAGCAGTTCGAAGTTAATCTGGACGGCACACCCAATGCAATTACTCTGTACAACATCAAGACCAAGGTAGAGATCACCAAGTATGACATCACCGGAACCAATCCACTGCCGGGAGCAAAGCTTCAGGTCAAGGACATGGACGGCAATGTCATGAATGAATGGACATCTACCGACAAGGCTCACGTGATCGAAGGCGTACTGGTATCCGGACAGACATATATCCTCCATGAGGAAACAGCACCGGACGGTTACGTACTGGCAAGCGATATGCAGTTTACTGTTAATCCGGACGGCACAATCACAACAATTTCCATGAAGGACGATACCACCAAGGTATCGATCACCAAAAAGGACATCACCGGCGAAAATGAAATTGCCGGTGCAACGCTGGAAGTCTGGGATATGCAGGGCAATGTCATTGACAGCTGGGTATCCGACGGTACAACACATGAAATTTCCGGCATTCTGGCAGCTGGTGCGAAGTATATTCTCCATGAAGTATCTGCACCGGATGGCTATGTAGTTGCAACTGACGTAGAATTTATCGTTGATGCAAATGGCAAGGTAACGGAAGTCACCATGCTGGACGATACGACTAAACTGCACGTCACCAAGAAAGACATTACCGGCGAAAAGGAACTGGCAGGTGCCGCACTGGAAGTTAAGGATACTGACGGCAACATCATTGATGCCTGGGTATCTGACGGCACAGAGCATCAGATCATTGGCGTTCTGGCGGTCGGAAAGAAGTACATCCTCCATGAAGTTTCTGCTCCCAACGGCTACGTAGTTGCCGAGGACGTAGAGTTCGAAGTCGATGTAGATGGCAATATCACAAGAATAGAGATGCGTGATGACACCACCAAGGTTGCTATCACCAAATATGAAATTACTGGCGAAAAGGAACTGCCGGGTGCATCGATGCAGCTGCTGGATTCCAAGGGCAATGTGGTTGACGCATGGATCTCCACAGACAAGGCACATGAAATCATCGGCGTTCTGACTGCCGGTGAAACTTACACGTTGCATGAAGTATCCGCACCAAATGGCTATGTGGTTGCCGCAGATGCAAGCTTTACTGTCAATACCGACGGCAGTCTCAATGTGATTTCTATGTATGACGATACCACCAAGGTATCCATCAGCAAGACGGACATCACTACCGGATCGGCTCTGGCAGGGGCAACGCTCCAGATCATCGACCAGAATGACAACGTCATTGAAGAATGGGTATCCACAGAAGAAGCACATCTGATCGAAGCAGTTCTGACTGCTGGTGAAACCTATACGCTCCGGGAAACATCTGCACCGGCAGGCTATGTCATTGCAGAGGATGTATCCTTTGCTGTTAATTCGGACGGCAGCGTAACGCACGTCGAAATGCAGGACGATACCACCAAGGTATCCATCAGCAAGACAGACATCACCGGCGAAAAGGAACTGGCGGGAGCCGCACTGGAAGTACGGGATGCCAATGACAATGTGATTGATGCGTGGGTATCTGACGGTACGGCACATCAGATCAACGGCGTACTGGTTGCCGGTGCAACTTACACCTTGCATGAGGTGTCTGCTCCGAATGGTTATGTTGTTGCTGAAGATGTCACATTTACGATCAACCAGGATGGCAGCGTAAACATGGTTTCCATGGTAGACGCACCGACCTCCGTCCACATCAGCAAAAAGGACATCACCACCGGCAAAGAACTGCCGGGTGCATTCCTGGAACTGTATGACAAGGACAACAATCTGGTGGATTCCTGGGTATCTACCAACGAAGCACACATCATCGAAGCGGTGCTGATTGCAGGCGAAAAGTACACGCTGATTGAAACATCTGCCCCGAACGGTTATGTCATTTCCGAAAAGGTAGAGTTCAGCGTTAATCTGGACAATACCATCACCCATGTGGAGATGCTGGACAAGACCACCAAGGTACAGATCAGCAAAAAAGCGATCACTGGTGAGGACGAACTGCCGGGTGCAGTGATGCAGGTACTGGACAAGGATAACAACATCATTGACCAGTGGACTTCCGGCAGCGAGCCGCACATGATCGAGGGTATCCTGATTGCAGGTCAGACCTATGTACTGCATGAAGTATCTGCACCGGCTGGCTATACACTGGCAAAGGACGTAACGTTTACTGTCAGCGAAACCGGCGAGATCGACTATGTACAGATGATCGATGATACCACCAAGGTATCCATCAGCAAAACCGACATCACCGGTGAAAAGAATATTTCCGGTGCAACACTCCAGATCATTGACAAAAACGGCAATGTGATCCACGAGTGGATCTCCGGCACGGATGTCAACTATATGGAAGCACAGCTGGTTGCCGGAGAAACTTACACACTGCATGAAACCAATGCTCCGGCTGGCTATGTGCTGGCACAGGATCAGCAGTTTACGGTCAATGCAGACGGCACAGTTACCAAGGTCAACATGAAGGACGATACCACCAAGGTATCTATCACCAAGTATGATCTGACCAGCGGCAAGGAACTGCCGGGTGCAACGCTGCAAATCATCGACAAGGACGGCAACGTTATTGAAGAATGGATCTCTACCAGCGAAGCACATCTGATTGAGGGAATCCTGACCGCCGGCGAAACCTATACACTTCGTGAGATCTCTGCTCCTAACGGCTGGACGATCTCCGAAGATGTCACCTTTACGGTGAACGCAGACGGAACGATCACGCACGTTGAAATGTACGACAAGCCCACCAGCGTATCGCTCCGCAAGGTAGATCCTGATGGCAATGACATCAAGGGTGCCGTCATGCAGTTGCTGGACAAGGACGGCAACGTCGTTGAGGAATGGACCACAGACGGCAATGCACACGTTCTGACCGCACAGCTGATTGCCGGCGAAACCTACACGTTGCATGAAAAATCGGCTCCGGCAGGATACGAACTGGCAAAGGATCAGACCTTTACGGTTCCGGATGACGGCGAGATCACAGTTACTATGACTGACGAAAAGACACCGACCACACCGCCGGTTGCAACGCCGACTACACCGACTTCTACCGCAACGCCAAAAACCACATCGACACCGAAAACCGGAGATGCAACACCGGTAATGGCGATTGGTACCGGGCTGCTGGCAAGCTTTCTCATCATGCTGCTGACACGCAGAAAGAAGCGGAAAGCCGGCAAGGCAGCATAAGACACCATCGACAAAATTCTTCATAATCAAAACATCCACCAAAAAACACTGGGATAAGAAAGGAATGGTGAGTCCCATGTAATCTATATTTTTTCCGAAGAATCGTAGAAAGTAAGAGATGTGACATGAACTGTACCGACAGCTGCGGCTGCCGGTATACTTGATGTCACAGGCATCAAAGAAAAAGGAAAAGAAACACGGAGGAATCAAAAATGGCAGGAGATATGAGAAAATTTCATGCGTCTATCAAGGACTTGAAAAGCAAGATCGAGAGATACATGGAGCAGTACGGGAACAGCATGGGTACACTGGACAAGAATGATTTCAGTCTGATCCTTGGAGAGAAACCTGGGTTCTCGCAGAACAATGTGGCGATTTGCCGATTGATCGCATGGAATGTTCTGCTGCATCGAGATGCACCAGAACTGGATAAGGAAGTGGTAGACTGGGCAAATGCTATGCGTGTCTACACCCACGTGGTAGATTATCCGGCAGTATATCGCATGGACAGCATCGATGATCTGCGGCATCTCAACGCCATGGCTCACCTGTCCATGCAGTATATGCGGAATGAAAGCGACCGGCGGCAGGCAAACTGTTACAAGACGTATGAAGATGTTGAAAAGTACGCCAGCAATCCGAAGGAGAGTTTGCAGTATCGGAGAAAGACGGCGGAGTGATTCACAAAAGAAACAGCGAAATTGCAAGGTGGACATGATGTCCACCTTGTACAGATTATGAATGCAGTCAGAAATCAAAGAATCACAGCTATCGTTTCCTCTCTTTGATTGCATTGTGCATCACAAAAGAAACAGCGAAATTGCAAGGTGGACATGATGTCCACCTTGTACAGAT
>ENA-OUQI01001639-OUQI01001639.1-human-gut-metagenome-genome-assembly--contig:-NODE-1639-length-13562-cov-3.988450_pt1 | contig 13562 bp, 11 predicted proteins | sample MGYA00237953_ERZ548840 | MGnify/ENA primary metagenome ERZ548840 (study PRJEB26490, sample SAMN05194690) | human gut metagenome | biome: terrestrial biome; feature: human-associated habitat; material... | reverse complement strand
TGTGAACACTGCGATCAGCTGTATGATGTCAAAAGGGTGCGGAATGCCGATTTTCGTAGAACCAGATACTGAAATATCATTGAAAAATCCAGTTCAATATAGTCCTAACATCAATCGTCTGTATATCGCCAAGGGAGCAGCTTATGACGATGTTGCCTTTGCAATCATGCGGGAGGTGATCTATAGCAAGCAGTTTCAGCCGTTACAATCCGAAGATTTTTACATACAGCTAAAAACACAGGCTGCATATGCGGCTCAGACTGCTGCCTATCAGATGGGCATCGAGAAAGCGTTTCCGATGAAAATGATCGCCAAGATGCCAGAAATCGGTCTTTCTGGCATCTCGAAAGGGATTCTGTCCTTACAGAAAGATTGGATTCGCATATCGCAGCAGCTAAAACAAGAGAATCCGCAGAATACCGTACAGGAAACACCACCGGAAACAGAGCAGTCAACTCCTATCGAACCATCGGAGGAAGAAAAATTTGAGATCCATCAAGAGGTTGAGAATTCCTTTTCCGGAATTGCATCCGAGATCGATCAAAGACAAGAAGCTACGGCTTCGGAAGATCCATTTATGAGTTGGAGTGAACTATTTCCGGAAGATACAGCTTCCCCAGAGAAAAACAAAAACTGGGAGGATGCTTTGGATTTCAGTGATTTTTCAAACACAGCCAATAGCAGCGGACGAAAGCGTTCTCATGCCGCAGAATTATAACAGCAAATTCAAGAAGGGTGGTGATTCCGATGCACAATGCAGTTGAAAATAAAATGAAACGAGGTGAAAATGTATGGCAATACTCTCCCCTGATGAAGCCAGAAGAATGGCAAGAATGGAATTTGCAATCGTCGTCCAGACAGATCTGTGTGCATTTCTGAATGCTGCACAGAACTTTCCCAATATGTCCAAGGAAAATATCTGTCTGCTGATTCTGCAATTTCCCGATGCGACCGATCTCCTAACAGAAACCGAATGGCGGCAATGCGGCAGCACACTGCTGCCCAATGCACAGGTAATCACATTGATTACAGATGAAAAAAATGTGGTTTATGTCTATGACATCAGTCAGACAAATAAGCATACCGCAGAAGAACCAGTGCCAGATGCAGAAAAAGCGTATCACGCATTAGTAGACGTGCTGAAAACCGATGTGATCGAACTGGAAAACACCCAAGAACGTATGGCATATTATCACGAAAAGAAGTGGTACGTCAATCTTCGGACAAATTATGAAGACCGCTTCTATTACATCATCTGCCATCTGATCGCTCAGGTTCTTGAAAGCGAAAAGGATATTGATTCCATCACAGCTTGTGATATGGCAGCATACATGATTTGCCGTAAGTACGGTGTCAGTATCTCGAAGATCAACACAAATGTGCTGCAAAGAGCCATATCCAGACTTTCCGCAGGCGGACAGGAAAAAACCATCTATGCGGCAATGAACTGCCTGAATGCTCCTGTTTTCCGGGATTTGAAAGCAATCTACACTGGTCAGACCAAGGACCGGGAATTGCAGCGGAAGAAAGAGAAAGAAGAACAGGCAAAAAAAGATGCGGCTCAAAAAGAAAAAGATGAAGCCCGAATCCAACTGCTCGCAAATCAGCAAGCGTATCAAATGGCTGAAATGCTTGCACAGCAAAAAGTCGATGCGTTTATACAGTCTGTTCCAGCACCGTTGCGTGGTGTTTTGGAGAAGATCCGGAGGAAAGAATCATGAGAAAGACAAAACAACAGCAAAACCGACAGCTGTTTCTGATCTATGGGATCATCTACGTCTTTTTGGTGTATCTCTGTATTGTCTTTGCCCCCTATTGGACAGGGACACTCATCGATTCTCTCCCCCGAATGGCAGCAATGCCCAAAAGTGCATTCTGGCATCTGCAAAAAAGTCCATATACGTTTTCAATGATTCTGATCGTCACAGTGATCTATGCCATTGTGATATTCGTGTATCATTCCAGCCGACGAAATACCCGTTTTGGCGAAGAACAAGGCTCTAGCCAATGGGGCGATGTCAATCAAATCACCAAAAAGTATCAGCGTAAGAAACCGATCTGTTACACAATTGAAAAAGAGGAAAACGGGAAAGTAACGCAGGAGAAAGTTGAAGTTGCATTTCCTAATTTGATCCTCACAAAAAAGATGTTGCTGAGCATCGACGCACAGAGCCATCGCCGGAATCTGAATGTCTTGGTGATCGGTGGATCCGGTGCAGGTAAGACCATGTTCTATGCCCGCCCCAATCTGCTGCAAGCCAATACAGGATATATCGTTCTGGACCCAAAGGGCGAACTGATAGAGGATTGCGGTGGATTTCTGAAAAAGCAAGGATACACTGTGTGGGTACTAGACCTGAAAAATCCAGAGAATTCAGATGGATATAACCCATTTGATTTTCTGGAAACGGAAGATGATGTACTGATGCTGGTGGACAATCTCTTTGATAATACCACAGATAAAGATGCTCGAAAAGGCGAACAAATTTGGGATGATGCCGCAAAAGCACTGCTGCGTTCCCTGATTTTTTATGTGCGAGAGATGCTGCCGCCGGAACAGCAGAATTTTAGTTCCGTTATGAAGTATCTGCGTAGAGCCAAGACGGAAGAAGATGAAATGGGCAATCCCAAACCATCTCAGCTGGACGGCGATATGCTGGAATTGCAGTGGAAGTTGGAAAAAAGCAACAGAAAAGCAGAAACGCACCCGGCTTACCGTGCCTATCAGGAATACCGCAGTGGTGCGGCAAAGACCATGCAGTCTGTCCTGTTTACGTTAAATGCCAGATTGTCAAAATTCAACGTGCAGAGCATTTCCGATCTGACTAGTCACAACGACCTCAAGTTGAAACGCATGGGCAAAGAAAAGATCGCCATATTCGCAGTGATCCCAGATGATACACCGGCATACAACTTTCTGGTCGGTATTCTGTATACGCAGTTGTTTCAGCAGCTATACCGCAGTGCCGATCTGTATCCCGGAAAAAAGCTGCCTGTTCCAGTGCATTTCCTGATGGACGAATTTGCAAATGTTGCCCTGCCGAAAGGCTTTGACAACCTGCTGTCCACCATGCGGCAGCGGCAGATCTTTTGCTCGATCATTTTGCAGAATCTCTCGCAGCTGAAAGCACTCTACGAAAAGCAGTGGGAGTCCATTGTGGGCAACTGCGATTCGTTTCTCTATCTGGGCGGAAATGAGCAAAGTACCTTCGAGTATGTTTCCAAGCGTTTGGGAACGGAAACCCTTGATACAAACACTACTGGAAGATCCAAGGGCAGAAACGGTAGTTACACTACCAATTATCAAACGACAAAGCGTGAGTTGATGCAGCCGGACGAAGTAGGACGGCTGGATAATGGATATGCAATCTATTTTATGCGTGGCGAGTATCCAGTGATCGATCAGAAATATGATGTTTGGCATCACCCCAACATTCATGAAATTGGTCTGGGTGGTGCTGCCCCCTACAAGCATGGCATGATCCGCCAGCAGATGCAAGAAGATGCAAATGCAGAACAACGGTCAGAAACATTGCAGGAATTTTTCAAACAGCATACTTTGCAAAATGGCGTTGTTCAGTTTGCAGTCAATGAATCAGAAACCACAGAAACAGATTGGATGCAGTATGCAGCCATTCTGCTGAAACAGAAAGGAAAGAAAGAAAATGAAGATCAATAAGAAAAATTGGAAGATCGTAGCCGTGTGCAGCGTATTGATCGCTTGCTTTTTCGCATTCTCTATGTTGGCATTTGCTGAACCGGCAGCAGATGCCAGCGGTGCAGCAAATGCAGTGTGGTCATTTAATGATGTCATTTCCACCATTGTGCAAGCGGTCGGAGCTTTGGTATCGCTTGTCAGTATCGTGTTTTTGGCGGCATCCATTGCTGGTCATGATACCTCTCAGCGTGTCAGTGCCGGACTGGGACTTGCTGCCGGACTGCTGATCGCCTTTGCACCGACGATCCTTTCCTCGATCGGGATCGGAAAATAAGGAAAGCTTGCCGGAAGAAAGGAGGGATGCCATTTGGAATGGCTTTCTGCATTTTTGGACATTATGTTCGACACTCTGAATTCCGTCATTCAGAATATGGTCGGATTGCTTTCCCAAAGCCCTGAAGCATTTAATGGTACATTGTATAATTTTGCAAAAGGATTAAACTCTGTATTTCAGGCAACTGGTCTTGCACTGGTCGTGCTGTTCTTTTTTATCGGGTTGTCTGATCCGTCACATAATCTGGCAGAGATCAAACGACCAGAAGCAATTATTGCTGAATTTGCCCGCTTTTTGCTCTGCCAGCTGGTGGTAGCAAATTCTTATCTGATCTTGCAGCAAATTTCTGCGATCGGTACAAGTCTGATCTCTACAGCGTGGAGTGCTGTGACAAGCGGTGGTGGAATGCCCACCATATCTGCTGACGGTACAGTCAAGGAAGCACTGAACGAAGTAAAGTTCAATATTCTCTCGATCTCCACAGACATGATCATGCTGATCCTGCTGAACTTTATTATGATCGTCGCCCTTGGCATTATCATCATATATATTTCTGTGATCGCCTATGTACGCTTTTTCAAAATATATATGTACATCGCCATTGCACCGCTGGCATTGTCCACTTTTGCTGCCAGAAACACCTCCGAAGTTGGAAAACAATTTCTGAAAAGCTTCTGCGGTGTGCTGCTGCAAGGTTTGGTTTTAGTGCTTTCACTGCTGATGTTTGCCATGTTTTTTAGTAATACGACCATTGATGGCGGCGATGGAGCGATCACCGTTGTCTGGAAGTATTTTATTTCTATGTTTGGGCAGTTATTTGTTCTGGTAACTGTAGTCAAAGGTTCAGATCAGATCATTCAGAAAATGCTGGGCATATAAGGAGGAACACATGGAAGTCAAAATGAACAAGGACATTCGGGAGTATAAGTCAAAGAACTCTCTGAATCTGACGCTTGTCCAGACCATTGTGGGTGTGATCGGTGTCATTGCCAGTGGATTTACGATTTCCGCACTTCGGCGTGCCATTGGACCCGGCACACCCGTTCCGGCATTCGTCGGAACGGCAGTGATGCTGCCGTTTGCATTGATCGGCGACTTCGGACCAAAAATTCAGGGATTGTCTACACGCACTTTTGTTCTGCTGTGGTTTCGGTTTTTGTTCCTGGAAAAACGGGAGCTGAAATTTGTCGGAAACAATTTCATCCGAAAAGAAGCAGAAATGATACAACTGGAAGGAAGTGAAGCTGGTGGAATCATGGAAGAAGATACTGCCAAAGCCAAAAAGAGAATTTTATCCTTTGCCCAAAAGCGTACAGGAAACGATACCAGTACAGCGGCTCTGGAAAGACGGCATATTTCAAAGCGGAAAAAGCTGCACAAAGACGTTTCGGTTTGAAGATATTAACTATCAGATCGCCGGCAGCGATGCTCAAAGTACCATGTTTCTGAACTATTCCAAGGTACTGAACAGTCTGGATGCAGACAATTTTGCACAGATCACGATCCGCAATCACAAACGGAACATGATCGAATTCAATCACGATGTACTTTTCCCCATGCGAAATGACGGTCTGGATGCGTATCGGAAAGAATACAATCAGATCCTCTCCGATCACGCCAACGAAGGCAACGGCATTGTACAAGAGAAATATCTGACAATTACCACCTCCAGTGATAAGGATATTCAGACAGTTCGCAATCAGTTTTCCCGAATTGAAACAACATTAAACACCAAAATGGAAACATTGGGTTCTGGCATGACGGCATTGGATGCCAAAGACCGTCTGCGGATCCTCCATAGCTTTTTCCGGAAAGGCGAAGAAACCATATTTTCCTTTGATCTGTCAGAATCCATGCGACTGGGACGGGATTTCCGGGATTACATTTGTCCGGATGCCATGGAGATCCAGAAAGATCATCTGAAGATCGGCAGCCGATACTGCCGCACCTTATTTTTTAAGTCATTTTCCACATACATTGACGATGCCATGATCAAAGAGATCTGCGACATGGACAGAGATATGATGCTGAGTATCACCATCAATCCACTTTCCATGGAAGCCGCCAATCGTCTTGCTGACCGTCAAACAGACAATGTAGAAACCAACATTGCCAACTGGCAGCGGCGGCAAAACAAAGCCAACAATTTCTCTGCGATCATCCCATACCATTATGAACAGCAGCGAAAGGAATGCCGGGAATTTCAGGAAGATCTGCGAAACCGGGATCAACGAGTGTTTTTCACGACGATCACGCTGGTACATCTGGCAGATACGCTGGACGAACTGGATGCAGACACTAGAAAACTGCAAGCGATCGCCGGAAACAAAGGCTGTCAGCTTGCACCGCTGGTCTATCAACAAGTGGACGGCTTAAACACGACACTTCCCTATGGTATTTGCAGAGTGTCTGTGGATTACACTATGACCACAGAAGCCTTATCTGCATTCAGTCCGTTCAACACCCGTGATCTGAATCACCCTCACGGTGTATATTTCGGACAAAATCTGGTCAGTGGCAATATGATCCTGATCAATCGGCTGATGCTGCAAAACAGCAATTGTTTTATCTTAGGAGTATCTGGTTCCGGAAAGTCCATGACTGGAAAGAACGAGATTCTTTCCATCGTTCTGAACACAGATGCAGATGTCATTCTGATCGATCCGGATCGGGAGTACGGCAAGCTGACCCAAAAGCTGAACGGCGAACTGATCTGTTTGTCCGAAGTATCTGAAAACCACATTAACGCCATGGATTTTCGGCAAGCACACGACGAAAGCATTGAAAATGCGATCAAGCGAAAGCAAAGCTTTGTCCTTTCACTTTGCGAGGAGATCATTGGCGGCAATATCGATTCCAAGGCACGTTCCCTGATCGACCGGTGCAGCGGCAATATTTACCGCCGCTACAGCAAAGAACAAGGTGAAATGCCTACCCTGAGAAGTCTGTACGAGGAACTGAAAGCACAGCCGGAAGAACTGGGAAAGGAATTGGCACTGGAAATCGAACTGTATGCCACCGGTTCTCTGAACACATTTGCACAAACAACAAATGTGGATACCGAAAACCGGCTGTTATGCTATGACATTCACGAAATGGACGAAGATCTGATGACCGTAGGAATGCTGGTGGTGCTGGACAGCATCATGAACCGCATTTCCCAGAACCGGGAGGACGGTAAAAAGACATTTATCTTTATTGATGAGATCTATCTGCTGTTCCGGCATGAGTACACATTTAAGTTTCTGTCGCAGCTGTGGAAACGTGTACGAAAGTACGGCGGCAGCTGCACTGGTCTGACACAGAATGTAGAGGACGTGCTGCAAACCAGAGAATCCCGTGCATTGATTGCAAACAGTGAAATGCTGGTCATGCTGAATCAATCTGGTACAGACCGTCCGATATTGGCAAATATGCTGAAGATCCCGGAATCTCAGCTGCCATACATCACAGGAGTCAGACCTGGACACGGACTTTTGAAAGTGGGTTCTGCACTGATCCCCTTTGGAAATGAATTCCCGAAGGATACCGAACTGTACCAGATCATTACGACCAATCAGGATGAGATCCAAAAAAGCAAGCAAAAAGGCGGTTCGTAAAAACAAAATACTGGAAAAGGGGTGATACCCATGTAAGAAAAACATACGGAAAGCCGAAAAAAGTTCAAAGGAGGAATGTTATGCGTATCAAACATCGCTGCCTTGCAATTTTGGCAGTAGGGGCTTTGGCAATCAGCACGATCCCAATTCCTACTGCATCCGCAGAATCGTGCTGCGTAACAATGCGGAACATCGGAGAGGATTATGGTGTTTCCAATATCTATGTTCGGAAAACTTCTGATGACTCTCTTTACTGCAAAGACTTAACCGTAAAAGATAATGCTGTAACTTTCACGATCGACCCTGATGAAACCTATCGGGTATTCGTTACCTATTTTAAGAAAGAAAACGATAAACTGATCGGAACTGCATGGCTAAAATACACCATTGCAAATCAAACCGGCACATTGGAATCAGCAGCAACTTGGTATGTCAGCCCAACTGGCTCAGTGACTTCTGGGGATCTGTTATGGCTGTTTGATGCGACAACTGCAGAAAGAATCGCAAGTTGGAAAAGCGATGGAATTCATACAATAATAGATGTGCCATTGGAAGAAAATCATTCGTACTGTGTTCATCCATTTATCTCTGACAATTATGTATCCGATCTTTATTTTTCCGTCAGTAGTTTTGAGTTTTCTCAGGCTCCGGAGATCCTCCATGGTGACGTAAACATGGACGGAAAAGTAGACATTCGTGACGCTGTATTGTTGTCCAAGGCGGCATCAGGAATGGTAACGCTGAATGATTTGGCGGCAACGAATGCGGATTGCAATGCAGACGGCGAATTAGGGATAGATGATGTTATGGTATTGATTCGTTTTCTGGTACATTATATTAATGTACTGCCATCTACAGAATAGAGAAAGGAATGAAAATCATGAAAAAAACAATCATTTGCGTGGCTGCAATTCTGGCAGCCGGAACGATCAGCTGCAACATGGCATTCAGCTGTGTATCAGGCAGCACTGCGTTTTCGCCGATCACCGCATTGGCAGCAGAAGCAGCTACTGGTAATCTGATCGTCAACATCAGCGGTGTCAAGACACTTTCTGGTGTCACGATCACCGTCACCGGAAACGGAAACACTTATACCGCTGTGACCGATGCCAAAGGACAGGCGATCTTCTCCAAACTGCCGGTCAATGATGCCGCCGGAAATACGATCACCTACACCATTCAGGAAACCATTCCGGACGGATACATGGCAGCATCGGCGATGACTACCACCATCAGTGCCGGAGCAACGGTCATTGCATCGATCCCCAACACGGAAAAGACCTACACCATTGCCATTGACTGCAAGGATTATAAGACAGACAGCATCACACCTAGCGGCGATGCGGTACTGAATGGTGGTTCTTATACGGTTTACCATGATAATGTTGCCTATGGTACATATTCCATTGGTGCAGACGGCAAGCTGTGCGAATTTACGCTGCACGGCAAGGAATACGAGGGCAAATGGGAGGTGCAGATGGACACCGCTCCGGTGGGATACTACCTAACCGGCGAAAAGCAGGAACTGGGCTACTATGACGGTGATACTTGGATCGCACTCAACAGCAGTTTCCCCAAGTACACCCACGCCACCATGCACCTGAGCCTGATCCCCATCAGCGGCAGATTTGCCGTTACTGCAAATGCGGACGATCAGATTCGTATCTGGCTAAAGTCCTCCGGCAGCTATGACAAGTGCAAATCATCGGAGCGTGCTACGCTGACTGTGACAGAAAGCGGCAAGGCAGTGCAGACCGATCTGCTGCCATTCGGCACATATGTGGTGGAGAATTTGACGACCGGAGAAACCACAACACAGAAGATCACCAGCTATGGTGCGATCGTTCCGGTGGAATTTCAGAATTCCATTGCACCGGCGGTGACAGCATACAAGATCACATTTACCGCAGACGATGGAAAAGTTCCCACCGGCGGTGTGTACAACGTGCTGGACGAGGACGGTAACCAGGTGTATCGGTTTAGTCCGACCAATGGTGAAGCAGTGATCCCGAATCTGGAGAGCGGAAAGAAGTACACTGTGCAGGAGATCATGGCACCGGATGGATACATTGCGGACAAGGAAACCTATACCTTTACGGTAGATACACAGAAGCTGGTTATTTCCTATCATTTGATTTCCGTTACAACAACGGCTTCCACAACTGTAACTAGCACCACAACGACAACAACAACAACTTCTGATGCAGAAAAACGTTCTATTACCTACGAACTCTACGACCAGACTGAAAAAACACTGCTGTCCAGCGGCGATTATGATACCGGCACAAAAAAAGTGGAACTGCCGTCAGATTGGACACCAGACAGCCGTTACTGGTTAGTTCTGATGGAACGTGTGGTCAACCCGGATGGCATGATCTCCTCTGCAACGAAAGAATACGTCATTTTACATCGTGATGGAACGTGGGAACGGTATCAGGAAAACACTTCCGTTCTGTATGGCGATGTCAATTTGGATGGAAAAGTAGATATTTCCGATGCTGTTCTGCTGAACAAAGCTGCTTCCGGAATGGTAACGCTGAATGATCAGGCGGCAAAGAACGCAGACTGCAATGACAATGGTGAATTAGGAGCAGATGATGCAGTGGTACTGCTGCAATTTCTGGTACACGTTGAAAATTCGCTGCCGGTAAAGAATTGAGGAAAAAGCTATGAAAAAGAAACGCATTTTTGCATCATTTTCGGCGGTGCTGCTTTCCGCAGCAGCACTTCATGCCTTTCCGGTATTCGCTGCCGGAGATACCACAGTACATCTGATCACAAATGGCAGCTTGCCCTATTTTACCGGTGCTGCGGTGGATCTGAGCGACCCAAACAACGATATGTACTTTGTCTTACAGCATACCCGTGGAGATACGTTCCTTAACAGTTTCGGCATTGGGTTTTCTGCTTTTCAAGGAGATGGTTTGACCTTTCCCATTGCAGCCGGCGAAGAAACCGATGACTGGAAACTCTCCTACTATCTGACTGGCTATGAAACACAGTCGGAAGAACTGGACATTACAAAGGCGATCCAAGGAAAAAGCGGACAAGATGTTACGATTGAAGTAGAAACACCAGTACTGATCACCGGAACTGTGACCATTTCCGCTGCACCAGGCGATCATATTTTCATCAAACCGAAAAATGATCTGAATAACACAGATCGCATGAAACATTATCAGGCAGTTACAGGCAACGCAAAAACAGATATAACGGACACCACGTATGGAGCATTGGACTGTGCGGATTTTGTCATGCCGGAGAGCGGCATGACAAAATTACAGCTTGCTTTTGACGATTATGCCGTAGTTGATACAACGACACAAAAAGCCGAAGAATTTCTGGTATCCGAAATGGGAGATGCAAAAAGCATCTCTTTTTCCGAGGAAAATCCCTCTGTTCTGTACGGCGATGTTGATCTGGACGGCAGAATTGATGTTGTGGACGCAGTGCTGCTGAACAAAGCGGCATCTGGTTCGATCACGCTAAATCCGCAGGCACTGAAAAATGCAGACTGTAATGCAGACGGCGAACTGGGAACAGAGGACGCTCTGGTTCTGATGCGGTTTCTGGTGCATCTGACCACGAGTCTGCCGGAGTAAGCTGATGAGATGCGAAAGGTCAGGTGATTCCCATGTAATATATATTTTTTTAAGACCGTATTGGTGAAAAGGAGGAATCGTTGTGGAAAAGGAGAAAAATGAAACAGAGCCAGAAAGAAAATCGGATCGTTCCTTAAAAGGAACTGTGGTTGCATTTATCATTCTGCTGATCTTAGCCATTGCTGCTTTTTTGTGCGAAAAAGTGGGCAATGCTATTTTCACCATATTGATGGTGATCATATCTGTAATTACTTTTTTCGGCACTGTGATTTTAGCGATTTTTTCTGATGTATACTTGCCGGATTTTGCTGTGTTTTTAGAAAAAGATCACTTTTCGCTTTATGTGTTCTATATTTTATGTATCATGAATTCTAAAATTGCAATCAGAAGTGAAATAATGGATGCCACTGATGAAAGAAATGTGACTACCCACATGACAAACTCTGTTTTTTGATTTTTTGTAGCTGTTGCTTGACGTATACTCTTAAGCAAAGTATAGCAAACATTGACGAAATATCGTATTGAAGTTGTAAAAGCTATTCCAGAAAGAATGGTATAGAGAAGAGTAAGCCAAAAGTCATTTTTGATATATATTTTTATCGATAATAGAATTGCTATAAGAAAAACTGCGGAGTAAACCAGAAACCTTATAATTTCTTTGAATGCACTTTCGTAATCTTGATGTGCAATTTTTAAGTGAAGTGCAATGCCGCTAAATATTAGAAGTTGTGGAAAAATTATCATGTAGCTATGGTCTTGCTTATGACACAACACGATTGTAAGGATAAGACCAGTCAGAATGAATGAAAGCGATGAGCAAAATTTCCATTTTTCATTTCAGCACCTCCATGTTGATAGAATAGAAAGGAGTCTTTATCGTGTTTTCTCTTACAAAATCAAAAAAAGCAGATCCATCACCGTGTGCAGTGGCGGAAAGCCAAAAAGATGAAAGAAACAAGAAAGGTGTGTTATAATATGATTCTTTTTAACTCTCTTCTTTCTTTTGCTTGTTATTTTGGTGTCGATTTATTTTTATATCGTTCTGATTTTCTGTATGCTTTTGGTTTGTCTCTTCTTTTAGTTTCTCTTCCTTTATTTTTCTTTCTTGTCGATTATATAACCGATCGTATCGTATATCGATAATTACGCATTACTGCGTTATTATACCATGCTTGCAAGCTACATTTTATTTTAGACCTGCAAATAAAAGTCAAGTCCTCAAAAAGTGAATTTACAAATAATTCATAAGTCTAAAAAGGGCATGACAAAAAGACCGCTTCATAGAAAAAATTTTGAAGCAGCCTGATGAGGATATAAAACCGAAAGTTATTGTGAGTTCAGAGCTTGATTTACTTTCGCATAATAGATCCTCAGAAACTTGTTTGCAGCAGCGATCCTGTAAGAGTAATAATGCTTGCCTTCGGAACGCTTTTTGTCAATGAACTGATACACCGGTTCATCTTCGGGCTTGTTAAGAATAAATATCTCAGTTATCTGAAAAAGGACTTTTCTGAGAGCTGCGGAACCACGTTTGGAAATGTGCCTTGAAGCGACATCAAGCTATCCCGACTGATACGGCGGGGCGTCTAGCCTTGCAAAAGCAGTTATGGCACGCCTGTTTCTGAAGCGGCGTGTGTCGCCGATCTCAGCCATGAGCTGAGGTCCATATACCTTTCCTACGCCGTACATTGCCATTACGGTTTCGTATTCGGGCAGCGAAGAAGCAATTCTGTCCATCTCCTTGCGAATGGAAGAAACGGTTTCGAGTATGGTGTCAAGCTGGGTTACAGCCTGTGTTACAAGTAGCTTTATGCTGTCATTCAGTGGAAGAACAGCGATAACAGATCTGGCGTAAGCGTGAATTTCCTCGGCTTTGGAGTCGGTGTAATTATACTTGTTTTTACTGCACCAGCTTTTGTATTTGGCTTTGAAAGAAGATAGATACAGCTTAGCAACACAGTCCTTATGAGGAAATGCTTTTAGAAAATCCACCCACTTTGCATGACCGTCAGACTGTCTTTCGGGAGATGTAAACAGCTTATTGACACCCGGAAAAACAGAATCGGTCAGCGAGATAAGATTGTTTTTTATCATGGTCTGAATTTTGACGGACTGATTGTACTGCCTGTTCAGCAGCTTCAATGTCTTGCGCTGTTCATCGGCAGGAACATATTCTTCGAGTTCAGTCCAGCGGTCTAGAGCATAGGAAGCAAGCTTTAAAGCGTCTTTCTTGTCGGTCTTGACCTTTCTCAAAGAGTTTCCGCCATAGTCATGAACTAAAAGAGCATTGACTACGGAAACAAATATACCGTTGTTATGGAGAAACTGTGCTATGGGTTCAAAATATGTACCGGTGTACTCCATAACAA
>ENA-OUQI01001632-OUQI01001632.1-human-gut-metagenome-genome-assembly--contig:-NODE-1632-length-13612-cov-9.516855_pt1 | contig 13612 bp, 8 predicted proteins | sample MGYA00237953_ERZ548840 | MGnify/ENA primary metagenome ERZ548840 (study PRJEB26490, sample SAMN05194690) | human gut metagenome | biome: terrestrial biome; feature: human-associated habitat; material... | reverse complement strand
CCGGTTTCCAGGGAGACATCAAAGTGGCGGTAGCCCTGCAGGATCAGACGATCAAGGCAATTCTCGTGACCGAGAGTGAAGATGACGAAGCATTCTTAAAACGCGCAAAACAGACAGCAAAGGACGTTGTGAAAAACCAGACACTGGAAGTCGACACCGTTTCCGGCGCAACCTACAGCTCCAGGGGAATTCTTGCGGCAATCGAGGAAGCTTTAAAAGAGGCAGAACGCGTAACTGAGGAAAAGAAAAATCCAACCCCGACGCCAACGGTAACTCCGACACCGACCGAAACACCAACTCCGACCGAAACTCCGGAGCCAACTGAGACGCCAACACCAACCCCGACGGAAACTCCGGAACAAAAGATCTATCAGGACGGCGAATACACAGCGATTGCCGTCTGCGAGCCGGATGAAGATGAAGATTTTACCGCTTATCAGCTTTCCGTGACGGTAACAATTGAAAACGATAAAATCGTAGCGTTAAGCAACATCACCGGTGACGGAGACAGTCAGAATGCCTCCTACATCCGCCGCGCATCCGAAGGAACCTCCAAAATCAAAGGCGTTTCCGCTCAGATTCTGGAAACCGGAACGCTTGAAAACATCGACACCGTTTCCCGTGCAACCTGCTCCTCAAAAGCCATTCTTGAGGCATGCCGGAATGCGCTGGATGCTGCGAAAGTAACGCAATAAAGGGGAAAACAGATGAGACAATTGATTGTTCGTTTTTTGAATGTCGCTGTCATTGCTGCTGTTCTGATCGGCTACAATACCGTACTCGACAAAAGAGACAAAGAGGATCAGATCGCGCGGCTCTCGGCAGAGCTTGAGACGACCCAGCTTCAGAAGGAAAATCTGCAGGCCGCAGCAGCTGCATCCAACACGGCGGATACGGCCGCAAGTGAAGCAGCAGAAGCAGAAGGGCAGTACGTGGACGGTACGTATGACGGTGAAGCTGACGGCTTCGGCGGCACCATTGCAGTTGAAGTAACCGTAGAGGGCGGCCAGATTACCGATCTTGCCATCACATCCGCCGACGGCGAGGACAGTGCGTATCTGTCAAACGCGGAGGCGATCATTCCAAAGATTATTGAGGCACAGTCCGCCGATGTTGATACGATCAGCGGAGCAACATTCAGCTCCACCGGTATCAGAAATGCGGCGCAGGAAGCAATAGAAAAGGCGGAGAAATAACATGAAAAATTTAGATCTATCCACATTACCGGCAAAGAAGAGAAAACAGATCGTTTCCTGCCTGCGTGCCGGAATCCAGCTTTTATATTTCCTGTTTCTTCCGTCAGTATTTACCGCTGCATTTAACGGAGTGAAATACATTTTTACGCAGATTGGACAGGGTGAAAAAATTGAGATGACCGCGTTTGTGTCGGCTCTGCTCCTTGTCTGTGCATTTACGATCGTATTCGGAAGATTTTTCTGCGGTTTTGCATGCGCTTTTGGAAGTCTGGGGGATGCAATGCATGCAATTTATGGTATAATCTGTAAGAAACGTAAAAAGAAGCCCATACGCATCAAACCGGAACTGGCAAAAAAACTGGCGCTGGTCAAATACGGCATTCTGCTTCTGATTGCTCTTTGCTGCTTTGCAGGAGTTTATCAGAAAGCAAGAGGAACAAGCCCGTGGGATGTCTTTTCCATGCTGCATGCGGGAAATTTCCGACTTTCCTCTTATATTCCAGGCATTGTTCTTCTGGTGCTGATCCTGGTCGGCATGTTCTTTGAGGAGCGCTTTTTCTGCCATTTCCTGTGCCCAATGGGAGCTGTCTTTTCTCTGCTTCCGATCCTGCCGTTCTTTACTCTGCACCGGAAACGCGAAAACTGCATCCGCGGCTGCAGCGCCTGCACGAGACAGTGCCCGTCAGCGGTGGAACTGCCATCCAATGGATCCGTGGAGATCTCCGGCGACTGTTTCCAGTGCCAGAAATGTATTGATACGTGTCCAAAAGGCAATATCCGCTGCGGGGTAAAGGAACTTTACGGAAATGAAATCCTCTTTACGCTGTTCCGTGCTGTATTCCTGCTGACACTGCTGTTATGGGCTGGCATCTGATTCAGAATAAGGAAAAATATATGAAGAAAAAAGATCTGATTCTGGCAGGCGCCGTTCTGCTCCTGGCTGGAATCCTTGCCCTGGCGCTTCGGCTGCCGAAAACGGAAAATGGAAATACCATGAAAGTCACGGTGGACGGCGAGGTCTACGGAACGTATTCACTCGCAGAAAATCAGACCGTGAAAATTCAGACGGGTCACGGAACGAATGTCCTGGTGATCGAAAACGGAAGTGTCCATATGGAAGAAGCTGACTGCCCGGACGGCTACTGCAAAAAACAGGGTACGATTTCCCGGGTAAATGAGACGATCGTGTGCCTGCCGCATAAGCTGGTTGCGGAGGTAGAAAGTGACGGATCCACAACGGACGACGACGACGATGCGCCGGATGTGATTGTAAAATAATACCAGCTTAGAAGAAAGGAATTGGAATTTATGAGAGACAGCCGCACTGCAAGCAGAAAAATTGCCTTATGCGCCATGTTGATGGCACTTGCCATGATTTTCAGTTACGTGGAGGTACTGATCCCGATCAACCTCGGCGTTCCCGGCATTAAACTTGGTATTGCCAATCTGGTTGTCGTTGTTGGTCTCTTTTTCCTTCCGGCCGGGGAAGTCCTGATGATTTCCGTTGCCCGCATTCTTCTGATGGGCTATCTGTTTGGAAATGGAATGTCCATTCTTTACAGTCTTGCCGGCGGACTCCTGAGTTTTCTTGTGATGTTCTTACTGAAACATATCAAAGGATTCAGTATCACCGGCGTAAGTATTGCAGGAGGCGTGACGCACAATGTCGCGCAGATCTGCGTGGCGGCTCTCGTGGTGCAGAACCGCAAACTGTTCTATTATCTGCCGGCGCTTCTCGTGGCCGGAGTCATCACCGGAATGCTGATCGGAATCCTTTCGGACCGCATTCTTTCTGCGGTAAAACGCGATGGACGAAAGAGTTCTTCGCGGTGAAAACTCCATATCTACGGAATTTTTTCTGTGTGGGAACGAAAATCATCCCACAAACTTCACAGTATCGGATCATTAAATAGTAAAAATACTCAATAAGCAGAATCTGTGCCTCTTTTGAGAAAAAATAATCAGTTAAGAGTTAGACAAAACGATTAAAAATTAGTAGAATAATCTACGGTTAGTTAAAACAATTATTGATTAGTGAAAACTAATATAATAATGAAGGACAGTTTTGCCCCTGTTTTTCCTGCAAAACTGTGGAAAAGGAAAAAGGAGGAAGTTATGATCAAAAGAAAAGAACTTCAGAAAAAATCATTAGCAGCCGTAATGGCAGCTTCCATGACCATGAGCCTGCTCCCGGGAACCGCACTGGCGGATGCTACAAGTGGCGTGCTGGCAGATGGCACTTATGAGTCTACGGCTCATGTTACCAGAACTGCAGAAGACGATGAGGATGAGAATGCATGGGATGAATATGACGTTAATGTCAAAATCACAGTTGCAGACGGTAAGTTTTCTGATATTGCAGTAACACCTGGTTCTGGATACAATACAGAAAATGCTACATATTTTAAAAAAGCAGCTACAAACAGCAAAGGATTCAAAACGAAACTTCTTGGAAAAGATGCAACGATTGAAAACATTGAAGGATGGGATATTGTATCGGGTGCAACCAGAACTTCGAATGCAGTAAAAACCGCGGCTCTTGCAGCAACCCAAAAAGCAACCCCGACTCCAGAAGCAGTAGACACCACAGCACTTGAAAAAGCAATCGCAGATGCCGAAGCATTAAAGGAAGCTGACTACACCGCAGACTCCTGGAAAGCTGTCCAGACTGCTCTTACCGCAGCAAAATCTGCTCTTTCTGCAAAAGAATCCCAGAGCGCTGTTGATACCGCGAAAGATGCGCTGAATACTGCAGTAAGAGGCCTTGTTAAAGCACCGACTCCGACGGCGACCCCGACAGCAACGCCAACCGCAACCCCAACGGCGACCCCGACCGAGACTCCAACTGAGCAGGTGGCTTACGTTCTGATGAACATTCCGTATGATGAATTTTATGCTGCAGATGTAAACAACTCTGTTCCAGTGGATGTATTTTCTTCCGCAACGAAGAGCAAAACAAGAACAGCCACTCTTGCCGGTGGTTCTTATCATACCAATGCAGATGGAAGTGCAATCAATGGAATTACCTTCCCGGTTAAAGTAACAGGAGTGGATCTTTCCAAATTTAAGAAAGTAACAGATTCTGACTCTGTAAGTATTACAGTAACAAACCGTGGTCAGACATCTACACAGACATACACCGGAAAAGACGCCTTATTTGAAAACTCAGACTATGCATATTATGTATTAAGCGAAGTACCTTCTTACTACAAAGAAGCAACGGTAAATGCAGATGGCTCTCTTTCTTTTGGAAAAACAGTTGGAACTGCAATTGAACTGACCAATGTATCTCCGGAATTTATGACTGAATCAAAATATGGAGATTATCAGCTGGATCTCGACGGACTGGAGAACACGATTGATGTTGGAACCGATCAGATCTATGGTGTTATTGTCAGCACGAAAGAAGGCAATGACTATGGTATGCGTCATGTGGAAAATATCTGGCGCGGAACAGAGCTGGCATGGTCAACTGGATTTACAACACAGGTACATGGATGCCTGACTTCTTCTGCACATTACAAGAGCATGATGGGACAGCATATCAATAAGGTTACTTATTATACCAGCAAAGGAATCTACACGATTCCAGTGAATGATATTTTTGTTCCAACAAAATTTGAGGCAAGTGTATCCGTAGAAGACGCTTCTCTTTCCGCTGGAAAGACAACGATGACCGTAACCGGACTTCCGGCTGATTATGATGCAGAATATTCCGTAGATGGTCTGGATGGATTTGCAGTAGACGGAAATACCATTTCTTATTCCGCAAATGCGAAAAAAGGAATGTATACTCTGACGATTCATGATAAAAAAGGTGTTTATGCAGATCTGACACAGAGCTTTACCCTATATACAGATGCAATGCCGGCTGCTTACAACGAAAAAGGAAGTGCTCCGGCGCTTGTAAAAGCAGAGAATGCATCAGAAGATGACTTTGCTGATTATATCAAGAACATCACTTCGGTAAAAGTAAATGGAAAAGAATATGCAGCAACTGGAAAACGGAAAACAATTCTGATCAAAGAAGACGGTACGCTTGATCTGACAGCTGCCGCTTTTGCAGAAGGAAATAAATTTGAAATCGAAGTAACTGCAACAGGGTACAAGACGCTTTTCTTTACTTATGAGAAGAAAGAAACAACATATAAATATGTATATGCAGGTCTTACCTGGGCTGAGTATTGGGTAGCAGAAGGAGTTCAGGCGGCAGGAAGCGACGCTGGTTCGGATGAAACTGACAGTCGCGAAGAAAGTGATAAAGGCGCTTTTGATGTTGTAACCCGTGCGACTACAAACCATGGACTGCACAGAGGAAGCTTCCAGTGCGCAGCGACTATCTACATGAAAGATGGCACAACCTATGATGTGGCATATTATACCGCAGCAACCACGGCAGTTCTGACCAACGGCGAGACCGTAACTTACGACAAAAGCCAGATTGATCATTATGAAGTAAAAGGCCTGAAATATGTGCCTGTAAAAGTTTCGGAAGATGATTACGAAAATTTCTGCAAAAAGTATGTTGTGGTAGAAAACGGCGGAACACTTTCCGGTGGATTTTCTGAAAATAAACTGCAGAGCTATACAGGCCTGGTTGCAGATGTAACAGAAAACACAAACGGTCTGAAGATAGCAGTGAAAAATGCAGATGGAAGCTTCTCCTTCTCTGCAAGAACAACAGGAAGTGAATCCGGAATCAAAGATCAGGCGCTGAAGACAGCTCCGGATGCTGCGACCGTAGGACTGACCGTGAAAGAAGCCAAAGGTTCTTATGGAGAATTCCTTCGCGTAGATTTAACGGGAGATTACGGCGATCTGGCTACTAATCTGCAGACCGTAACCTGGACTTATTACGGTGATGATTCCACTTATACGAATGCAAAAGCAACGTATGGAACAAAATTCGCAGCAGATAACTGGATGCATAAAGTAATGGGAATCCAGCTTGGTCTTACCGATTCCCTGCGCTGCACTTTACCGGAGGGAACGGATGGAACCGGTTATTGGAAGATTACGATTCATGCACTTGGCTATGCAGATGCTTCCTACACTTTTGAAGCAACCAAAGCGAACATTGTAGGAGCTGATCCGGTAGAGAGCACAGCAGCACTGGAAGAGGCAATTGCAAAGGCAGATGCACTGAATAAAGATCTTTACACGGAAACTTCCTGGAATAATATGCAGACAGAACTGGCAGAAGCAAAAGAAGCATTGGAGAAAAAACAGAGCCAGGGAACCGTAGATGAAGCAACCGAGCATCTGAATGCAGCCATCGAAGCTCTGCAGTCCCAGTATGTATTAATGAATATTCCGTATGCAGCGTTCTATCAGGCAGAGGTTCATAATGATGTTCCGGTAGATGCGTTTACTTCCGCAACCAAGAACAAAACAAGAACAGCCTCACTTTCCGGCGGATCTTACCATGTGAATGCAGACGGAAGCGATATTACAGGTATCACCTTCCCGGTAAAAGTAACAGGGGATATGGATCTGAGTAAATACACGAAAGTGACAGATGAGGATTCTGTAGAAATCACCGTTACCAACCGTGGACAAACATCCACCACAACGTATACCGGAAAAGATGCACTGTATGAGAATGCAAGCTATGCATATTACACTTTACATGAGGTTCCGTCTTATTACAAAGAAGCATCTGTAGATGCAGACGGCAATGTAACCTTTGGTGCTGTTCAGGGAACCGAGGCAGCAAAGCTGGAAAATGTAACAGCAGAGCTCTCCACTAACGGCAAATACGGTGATTATCAGCTGGATCTGGATGGTCTTACTGATACCATCAAAGCAGGCGAAGATACCGTATATGGTGTTGTTGTCAGCACAAAAGAGGGCAACGATTACGGAATGCGTCATCTGGAGAATATCTGGAGAGTGTCTGAGCTGGCATGGAGCACTGGATTTACGACAAGCGTTCATAACTGCCCGACCTCCTCGGAACATTACAAGAGCATGATGGGACAGACCATCAACAAAATTACCTACTACACCAGCAAGGGAATTTACGAAGTCGACGCAGATGTATATGTACCGGTTAAGTTTGCATATGAATTTTCTGTAGAGAATGCGTCTGTCACATCTGGAAGTGCTTCTGTTAAACTGGAAGGCCTGCCGGATGATTACGATGCTGTCTATACAGTAGAAGGTCTGACGGGAACCGTGTCCGGTGATACTCTGTACTTCAAGAATGCAGAGAAAGGTTCTTATACATTGACTGTCAGCGATAAGAATGGTAAATATGCAGATCTTTCCGCAGACTTTATCCTTTACACGGAAGAGATGCCGGCAGCATTTAACGAAGATACGACAACACCGGGTCTGCTTAAGAACGGGGATGCAACAGATGAAGAGTTTGCAGATTATCTGAAGAACATTACCTCTGTTACTGTAAATGGAAAAGCATATGCAGCAAGCGGAAGAGGAGCTGTTGTACTGTTCAATGAGGATGGTTCCTTAAAGACAGATGCAGCACCGTTCGCAGAGGGCGATTCCTTTGAAATTACAGTTTCTTCACTGGGATATCAGGATCTTAGCTTCACCTGGAAGAAATCAGCAGAAGAGCCGACTCCTACTCCTACAGAGACCCCAACCGTAACCCCGACCGAGACTCCGACTGTTACCCCGACGGAAACCCCGACCGTAACCCCAACTGAGACTCCGACGGTTACACCTACAACAGCACCAACCACAACCCCGACGACTGCTCCTACCACAATACCTACGACGCAGCCGACGAAGACCCCGACAAGCACCCCGAAAGCAACATCTACTCCGCTTGCAAGTAATAAAGTATCCAATACCTCTACTTCCAAGAAGAGCGATAATGCAAAGACCGGTGATGCTACCAACATCTGGGGATGGGTAAGCATGGCAGTTGCATCTCTTGGCGCTGGCGGACTTGGATTCAAACTCCGCGGCAGAAAGAAAAAAGACGACGAAGAGTAATTCAGAACGAAAGGACTGAGAAATTCTTCTGACATAAGAAATCACAGAAACCTCTGTTCCAGCTTTTCTGGCGGAGGTTTCTGCCGTTTCGAGGAGTAAAAAAAGTGATTCTTTTCTTTTTGTAAAAAACAAAAAATTAAGTGTTCACACAACACCCAATTCATGCGATAATAATACTGTATTTTTTGCACATGCAGCACAATGGAGGTGACTTAGAAAACATGACAGCAAAACTGTTGGAAAAACATATTACCGATACAATTCGGGAATGGCAGGTGAAGATCGGCTATGAGGGCGGTACGATGAAGCTCTACTACCCGGCGGAGTCCCTGCGCCGTTCCCTCTCTTTAGACGAAACAGAAGACCTGGCTAAAGCGCTTGCCGCGTTCTGTAAGAACGTACAGCCGCGCCTTGGAATGCTCGCTATTTCGGCAGTCAAAGACCGCTACTGTGTGGAAATCCCGGAGGAGGGATGCTCTTATATTGAGCGGGAAATCCCTGTTCCGGAGCTCCTGCAGAACCTTCTGCAGGTGATCACAACACCTGGAAACACAATGGAACAGGTTCGGGACTGCTTTTCTTCCTATGCAGAGAAAATGCATACTACCGTGGAAGAAAACGCATCCGAGGAGCATGAGATGGGCCATGTATTTTCTTTTTCAGACCCGTCTGTAGATGAATACTGTTACTGTGTCGAAGAAAATGAATTCGGCTTGACGTATCACCGTTTTTCACGGGAAGATTACGAGGCTTTATAAATAAAAGGAGGATATACACCATGGAATTTACAAAACTGCTGGAAGAAAGAAGAAGCATCCGCGCGTTTGATCCGGAGAAACACGTAACCGCAGAGCAGATCCAGGAGATCGTACAGGCAGCGATTCAGGCACCATCCTGGAAAAACTCACAGACAACACGGTACTATGCCCTTGTAACACCGGAGAAAGTCGAAGAATTTTCCGCAAAATGCCTTCCAGAATTCAATCAGAAGAGTTCAAAGGGAGCCGCACTTGTCGTAACAGCATTCGTAAAAGACCGCTCCGGATTTACGCAGGACGGCACACCAGACAACGAAGTTGGAAACGGCTGGGGCTATTACGATCTCGGCCTGCACGACGAAAACCTGATTCTGCGCGCAAGAGAACTCGGCCTTGATACTCTGATTATGGGAATCCGTGATGAGAAAGCTATCCGTGAAGCCCTCTCCATTCCGGAGAATGAGCTCCTTGGTGCTGTCATTGCTGTCGGCTACCGTGCCATCAACCCGGACAAGCCGAAACGTAAAACCGTGGACGATATCTTAAAACTGTTCTAAATCCGGCGCATCCGTGTGAAGACGTGCGCGGTACTTTCCAGGCGGGAATCCAAAGAACCGGGAAAACTGCTTGCTGAACGCATAGACATCGCCATATCCGACAAGACCGGCAATTTCCTTCATCGGTACGCCGCCCTCGAGAAGAATACGGGCCTGCTCCATTTTCTTCCTGGTGCGGTACCGTGCAGGAGAGACGCCGGTCTGTTTTTTAAATACTTTTCGAAACGTCTCATAACCGATCTGGAGTGACCGGGCAAGCTCTTCGAGAGAAATTTCTTCATCAAGATTCTGCGAGAGCATATCGCAGGCGGCCTCGATCGGATCCCGCTGCAGATTCACCCGGTGCGCATGGTAGCCGTACATTCGCAGAATCTCTTTTTCCATCTCCGGAATCCGCAAAGGCAGCAGACTGTCCGGTGTGGCCTTTAACGACTGCAGAAGCTTCTGATACCGCTCGAGATCGCCGGGAAGCAGCTCTGCCTTTAACACCGGCTCCCGGTTCAGAACCGAAAGCGAGCAGAAAGAATCAAAAAACGGTTTCCCAATCGAGATAAAAAATTCCAGCCATTTCCCATCGGGGTCTACGCGTGTGGAATGCGGCACACCCGGCAGACGCTGGACCAGGCTTCCCGCCTGCAGCGGATAGGAGGTGCCGTCCTCGGCAATATATTCACCGCTCCCGCGCAGCAGCACGAAACAGCTGTAATACTCGTTCGAAAAATGATACTGCGAGCGGTCCGCCGTCTCTTTCCGCATAAAACCGCACGCCAGAATCCCGTTCTTCATTTCATTTCCAATACAGCGATAGATAACATCGCTCTTTTCTATTTTTGCAAGCAGATATTCCGGTATCATACGACTTCTCCTTTGCTTTCCCATTTTGGATAAAAGAAACACCAGATTAACTATTTCTCATCCACGTGCAGTGTTTTATACTGAATCATAAGATAACTGCATAAATCTTCTGAAAATCACAGATGTATTATATCACAGGAAAGCAAAAAAGGAACACCAATCTGGATAAAAAGAAGAGAGGCAGTCGGAAAATGCGAAAGCAAAGGCAAGGAGGATTTCAAGAACATGAGACAGACAAGAGACTGGGAAAATCAGTATATAACGCAGAAAAATCGTTATCCGATGCATACGCCGTACGGTGCGTATGAGACGGTAGAGCAGGCGCTCGCCGGAAATCGGAACGCGTCCCGCTTTGTAATGGATCTGAACGGAGACTGGAAATTCAAAATGTATCCGTCACCGGAAGCGGTGGAAGCATTTTATGAAGAGAATTTCGATCACGCAGCATGGGATACGATTCCGGTGCCGTCCAACTGGGAATTGCAGGGATATGGAAAGCCGGTTTACACCAATATGCTGTATCCGTTCAAACGGGAGGCAAACGGCGAAGCATTTGAGATCGAGATTATCGAAGGCACCTACGAGCTGAATGCGCCGTATGTGCCGGAGAAAAATCTGACTGGCTGCTATTTCAGAACCTTTGAGGTTCCAACAGACTATATCGGCCGACAGCTTCTCATCGATTTCGGCGGTGTGGAGTCCTGCTTCTATCTCTGGGTCAACGGAAAACAGGTGGGGTATTCCCAGGACAGCAAAGTGAACGCGGAATTTGACATCACCGAATATGTGCAGGAGGGAACGAACACCCTCGCCGTACAGGTAATGCGCTACTGTGACGGTACTTACCTGGAAGATCAGGATTACTGGCATCTGTCCGGTATCTACCGCGATGTCCGCCTCGTATCGAAACCGGTGCAGCACATCCTGGACTATAAGGCAGAGACACTGTTCACACACCCGGATTACACGAAAGCTACCCTCTCTGTCACGATCTGGCCGGACAACTCCAAACCGCTGTACGGCGAGTATCATGCCAAAGTGACGCTGTATGATGCAGAACAGAACAAAGTAACCGAGATGGATTCGAGACCGTTTGCTGAGTGCGGCTTCTATCTGATGCCGAAATTCATCGCAACCGTTACTGCTCCGGTAGAGAACCCGGCACTCTGGACTGCAGAGACTCCGACACTTTACACCCTCGTTGTCGAGCTGCAGAACAAAGAGAATGAGACGGTTGATATCGAGAGCTGCAAGGTCGGCTTCCGTCAGGTGGAAATCAACAGCCGCGGTGTTCTGACCCTGAATGGCAAACGCCTTGTGATCCGAGGTGTTGACCGCCACGATTTTTGCGCCGAGACGGGACGTACCGTTTCTGAGGAGCAGATGCGAAAAGAAATTGCTGTGATGAAACGCCTGAATTTCAACGCTGTTCGTACCAGCCATTATCCGAATTCCGTGAAATGGTATGATCTGTGTGACGAGCTCGGCATTTACCTTGTCGATGAGACAAATCTTGAGACGCACGGTTACGGCGGACAGCTCAGTGCATCCGCTGAGTGGACAGCCGCTTATCTGGAGCGTGCAACCCGTATGGTACTGCGTGATAAAAACCATCCTTCCATCGTCTTGTGGTCCCTTGGAAATGAATCCGGTGCCGGGGCGAATCATGCCGCGATGCACGGCTGGATCCGCGAATACGACAAGACAAGATACGTTCAGTATGAGTCCGGCAACCCAAAGAGTAATATTTCCGACGTTATCTGCCCAATGTATCCGACGATGAGCTGGCTTGAGGATGTGATGGCAGACGATTCCGATCTCCGCCCGTTCATCATGTGCGAATATGCGTATGCAAAGAGCAACAGCAACGGAAACTTCAGGGAGTTCTGGGACTATGTCAATAAATACCCGCGTTTCCAGGGCGGCTTTATCTGGGATTTCGCGGACAAGGCGATTGCGATCCACGAGGAGGACGGAAATATCAAATACGGCTACGGCGGAGCGTTCGGAGAGGATGTGACCGATCCGGTTCCGGATATGTGTCTGAATGGTGTTGTCTTTGCCGATCTTTCCTATAAACCGGGCGCCTATGAGGTGAGAAACGGCCAGTCCCCGGTTACGATTGAGCAGGTGAAAAATCCATATACCGGCGAAACTATATGGGTGCTGGCAAACCGCTACCATACCCTCGATCTTTCTCATCTGCAGGTGCGCTATGAAATTGTGCAGAACGGCGAAACGCTTGCAAAAGGCAGCTATCCGGCATTTTACACGGCAGCCGGAACAACAGAGACGCTTCCGCTTCCGGAGCTTCCGGCGAAACTGCATGGCGAGGCCTATGTAAATTATTACGTTGAGCTTGCCCAAGATGCCTTCTATGCACCGGCGGGAACAGAACTATACCGCCGTCAGATTCCGGTTACTACAGGTGTTTATCTGGCAGACGAGAAAACGATTGTGGAGAAACCACTGACCGTAGCGGAGGATGAAAATCATGTTCGCATCACCGGCGAAGAGACCGAAATTATCTTTGATAAAAAGACAGGAGAATTTACCAGATATCAGGCAAAGAGCGTTTCTTTTATGACCGGCGGAAAAGATGAATTTTATCGTGCCCCAACCGGTATTGATGAGGGAACCCATGAAAGTGATTACGATGATATCTGGCGCGCGGAAGGTCTGGATCGTCTGAAAAAGGAAGTACAGTCAGTATCGGCTGTCAGTGCCGAAAATCAGGTGCTTCTTGAAGTGCAGGCTTCCTATACCGCTGAGCCGGACAACGCAGTACTCTTTACCGCTCATACTCTGTATCGCATCGGCAGTGAGGGAATGGAGCTGAAAAACGAAGTAACAAACAACAGCGGCCTTGAGACCATCGCAAGAGTCGGACAGTCGTTCTGCCTTCCTGCAGCGTTTGATACGCTCAGCTGGTATGGAAAAGGTCCCTGGGAGACGTATGCAGACCGAAAAGACGCAGCACTGATTGGACTTTATACATCTTCTGTAGCAGAACAGCACGTTCCGTTTGCAGTACCGTGCGAATGCGGTGGCCATGAGGATACGCGATTTGCCGTTCTTTCAGATGGAACACATACCGTTCAGATTGTGGGCAGTGATGATTTCCATTTCAGTGCACTTCCTTATTCTATAGCAGAATATCGAAAAGCCACATATGAGGAAGAACTTCCGGAGCAGACAACAGGAACCTGGCTGATCCTGGATGTAGCGCACGCAGGCCTTGGCGGAGATACCGGCTGGACGAAAAATATTCACTCGGAATATC
>ENA-OUQI01001588-OUQI01001588.1-human-gut-metagenome-genome-assembly--contig:-NODE-1588-length-13908-cov-8.189345_pt1 | contig 13908 bp, 13 predicted proteins | sample MGYA00237953_ERZ548840 | MGnify/ENA primary metagenome ERZ548840 (study PRJEB26490, sample SAMN05194690) | human gut metagenome | biome: terrestrial biome; feature: human-associated habitat; material... | reverse complement strand
CGGTCATCACCGTCCCTGCCTACTTCACCGACGCCCAGCGCCAGGCCACCAAGGACGCCGGCAAGATCGCCGGCCTGGAGGTCAAGCGGATCATCAATGAGCCCACGGCGGCGGCCCTGGCCTACGGCGTGGACAAGGAATCGGATCAGAAGATCATGGTCTATGACCTGGGCGGCGGCACCTTCGACGTCTCCATTCTGGAGATCGGTGACGGGGTCATCGAAGTCCTGGCCACCGCCGGCAACAACCGGCTGGGCGGCGACGACTTCGACAAGTGCATCATGGACTGGATGGTGGCGGAGTTTAAGAAGGCCGAGGGCATCGACCTGAGCGGCGACAAGGTTGCCATGCAGCGCCTGAAGGAGGCTGCGGAAAAGGCCAAGATTGAGCTGTCCGGCGTCACCTCCTCCACCATTAACCTCCCCTATATCACCGCCGATGCCACCGGCCCCAAGCATCTGGACCTGACCCTCACCCGGGCGAAGTTCAATGAGCTGACCGCCCACCTGGTGGAGGCCACCGCCGGACCGGTGAAGCAGGCCATGAGCGACGCGGGCCTCACCGGCAATGACATCGCCAAGGTCCTCATGGTGGGCGGCTCCAGCCGGATTCCCGCTGTGCAGGATGTGGTGAAGAAGCTCACCGGCAAAGAGGGCTTCAAGGGCATCAACCCCGATGAATGCGTGGCCATGGGCGCAGCCCTTCAGGGCGGCGTGCTGGTGGGCGACGTGAAGGGCCTGCTGCTGCTGGACGTGACCCCCCTGTCCCTGGGCATTGAGACCATGGGCGGCGTGAACACCAAGCTCATCGAGCGCAACACCACCATCCCCGCCAAGAAGAGCCAGATCTTCACCACTGCGGCCGACAATCAGACCCAGGTGGAGGTCCACGTCCTCCAGGGAGAGCGGGAGATGGCCCAGTACAATAAGACCCTGGGCCGGTTCAGCCTGGACGGCATCGCCCCCGCCCGCCGGGGTGTGCCCCAGATTGAGGTTACCTTCGACATCGACGCCAACGGCATCGTGAACGTCTCGGCCAAGGATCTGGGCACCGGTAAGGAGCAGCATATCACCATCACCTCCTCCACCAACATGTCCAAGGAGGATGTGGAGAAGGCCGTGAAGGAGGCCGAGCAGTTCGCCGCCGAGGACGCCAAGCGCAAGGAGGAAGTGGACACCCGGAACCAGGCCGACCAGATGGTCTATCAAAGTGAGAAGGCCATGGAGGAGATGAAGGATAAGCTGGATGCCAGCGAGGTCAGCGAGCTGGAGGCGGAGATCAACAAGGTGAAGGAGGCCCTGAAGGGCACCGATACCCAGGCCATCAAAACCGCCACAGAGAGCCTGACCCAGGCCTTCTATAAGGTCAGTGAGAAGATGTATCAGCAGGCCAATCCCCAGGGCGGCCAGCCTGGCCCCGATATGGGCGGCGCGGGCTTTGGCGGCCAGCAGGCCGGCGGAGCAGCCGGCGGCAGCGGGAACAAGGGCCCCGATGATGTTGTGGACGCGGATTACACCGTGGTTGACGACCAGTAAGAAAGCGAATCCAACGCAGCCAGCGGGGGACAGGATTTCCTGTCCCCCTGCTTGTGTGAAAAGGAAGCGGCGGGGCTGCGCCGGTTCCATAGAGCCTATTGTGAGGTGAGAAACCAATGGCAGACCAGAAGAAAAGAGATTACTATGAGGTCCTGGGGGTCAAGAAAGGCGCCTCGGACGATGAACTGAAAAAAGCTTACCGGAAGCTGGCCAAACAGAATCACCCGGACCTGAACCCGGGCGACAAAGCGGCGGAAGCCCGGTTCAAAGAGATCAATGAGGCCTATGAGAAGAATACAGGTGTCCTGATCGCAGACAGATTCGATGAAGAGGATCTGGACTATGTTGCAACACCTGCAGTACTCTGTAAGAATCACGGACCATTTACATGGGGAAAAGATGCCCATGAGGCGGTTCACAACGCAGTAGTATTAGAGGAAGTTGCCAAGATGGCAGCAAGATGCGAAATGATCAACCCGGACGTTAAACCTGCACCACAGGAATTACAGGATAAGCATTACTATAGAAAACATGGAGCAAATGCTTATTATGGACAGCCAGGGAAATAAGCTGAATATTTAGTTCATTATGGCGGTTGTCACCGACCAAAATAAAAATACAAGGTATATTCTTGTGTTGATTCCACCAACCATGGTTCCGAATGCACAGGAATGTACCTTGTATTTTATTCCCAGGTAATCATATGTCATAATGAGTAAATATGAGAATCGGAACATTGGTGGTACCGGAAGTTCTGAGTGTGTGATGATAAATATAACTAGCAGATAATATTTCTTTACATATGCATCTGAATATATTAAAGTATACTATATTTCAAGAGAAAATCTCATCTCTAAAGATTCTAAAGCCTGAAAGGGCTGTCGGTAATAGTTTCATATTCTGAAACAAATACCCGAAATGTAAGCAATAGTAATCAAATAATAAAACTTAAGGCATGAATTATTATTGCAAATGGTAACTTATGAATTTATAATGAAAGGAGAACTGGATGAAAGAAACTACAAAAAGGATTGAATGGCATCCGGCATTTCAGGCATCGATACAGATTGAATTTGAAGAGGAATGTGATAAACTAACATTTGAAGCGGAACATCTGTTGTCAAAAAAGCCAATGCAGATTGATGCACTTATTATAAAGGTGAAGGATAATGAGACTATTCAAAAAAATATAGGAAGAATATTTAGAAAGTACAACATAATAGAATACAAGAGTCCGGATGATTATCTGACTGTGAATGATTTTTATAAGGTATATGGCTATTGTTGTTTCTATCAGGCGGATACGGAAAATGTACTTGCAATTTTGCCGGAGGAATTAACGATTACATTTATATGTAATCATTATCCAAGGATGATGATACAGCATTTGAAGAAACAACGTAATCTGGAAATTCATCAGGCGGGTAGTGGAATATATTATATAACCGGTGATGAATTCCCGATACAGTTATTGATTACAAAAGAATTAGATCAGGAAGAAAATTTGTGGCTTCAAAGTCTGCGGAAAGATATAAAGGATACGCAGGAAATAGAATTCTTGTTAAAGACATATGAAGAGAAGAAGCATTCAAAGTTGTATCAGGCAGCAATGGATGTGATAACACGTGCAAACTGGGCGGCAATGATGGAGGTGAAAGGAAATATGTGTGAAGCATTAAGAGAGTTGATGGAGGATGAATTTCAGGCATATGGAAAACAGGTAACAGAACAGGTAACAGAACAGGTGACAGAGCAAGTAACAGAACAGGTAACAGTACAAATGATAAAAAATGCATATGAAAGTATAAAAGATAAAAATAAAATTTCTCAAATTCTAAAAGTACCAGTGGATGTAGTTGAGAAAGCGTTGGAAGAATAATGGCAACTCCTTTTATACATTTTGGTATAAAAAAAGGACTGCATGTTTGGGAGGAGTACAGTTCTGAGAAAAAAGTTATGAAAAGACGAACGAATTGTTAAGAATCATAATTATGAACAGAATACGATCTTTAAATTCTTGTAATATGATATAAGGTAGAAGAATAAAGGGAAAATGAAAGGGGATGCGAAAAAACTTAAGTGAGTTTTTTCACATCCCTTTTGAGTGAGTTTATACTGTTGTGAACAGGTCGACAGACTGTCCGGTCATAACTGCCGGTGAATCTGCCAAAAGGTAGATGATTGCTTTTGCAACATCTTTTGAACTTCCCATCGGGCATCCGTCCTGGCCTACAGAGTGGTTGTAGACTCTCTGACCCGGTGTGTCTACGATTCCAGGAGATACGGCATTACATTTGATTCCGTATTCTTTTGTCTGGATGGCAGTTGTCTTGGTCATGGTTACGATACCACCTTTTGCAACAGCGTATGCCCCCATCTGAGATGCAATACGACCCATTCTTGAAGATACATTTACGATATCTCCTTTTCCTTGTTTTATCATTACAGGTACAACATTTTTAGTTACAAGGAATGGGATTCTCAAGTTTGTTTTGATAATCTGATCCCACTGTTCTTCTGACCATTCCCAGATCTTAATTGCCTGATGTTCGATATTTTTGTAGATCTCTTTTGGGTATCCGCCTGCATTGTTAACGAGAATATCAATTCTTCCGTATTTGTCAACAACAGTTTTGACCATGTCGGCAACCTGTTCTCCGTCTGTAAGGTCTCTGGAAAGTGAGATTGCTGTTCCGCCGGCATCTTCGATCATTTTTACTGTTTCATCAAGATCAGACTGTGTTCTTGCTACTGTTACGACAGTGGCACCTTCAGCAGCGATAGCAAGTGCTGCGTCACGTCCGATTCCCTTTCCTGATCCTGTTACAATTGCGATTTTTCCTTCTAATTTACCCATGATATATATCCTCCAAAATTATATTTATACAAGCCTTGCTGTTTCAGCAAAGAACTGAATGTCTGTAGCTTCGATGTAGCTGTCACCGATTTCATGAAGTAGTATGACGTTGAGATTACCGTTTAGATTCTTCTTGTCTAAGGCGATCGCTTCGGTTAATGTCCCAAGAGTGAGACCGCATTCAAAAGGAAGTCCGTAGGTTTTTAAAACCTGCTGGATACGGTCTGCAGTTCCTTCTGGTGTTAATCCTTTTTCCTCGGCAATCCTGGTAATCTGATACATGCCAATGGCAACGGCTTCGCCATGACTTTCCCGCTGATAATGGAAATATTGTTCAATGGTGTGAGCCAGTGTGTGTCCGAAATTCAGTAACATACGCTCACCTGTGTCAAACTGATCATTTTCTACAACCATTCGTTTGATATCTACACAGCGTGTAATGATGGCAGGCAGTTCTTCTTTTAAATCTTCAAAAGAACTGTGTGATTCCAAGGTACTAAATAAATCCGCATCTTTGATGCAGCCGTATTTGATAACCTCTCCCATACCATCGTTGATAAATCGTTCCTTCAGCGTGTTAAGTACCAGTGGATCGATCAGCACTAGTGAAGGCTGATAGAATGCGCCGACCAGATTCTTGCCTTCCGGAAGGTCTACTGCGACTTTTCCACCGACAGAAGAATCAACCTGCGCCAACAGTGAAGTTGGGATCTGTACTAGTCTTACACCTCTTAGATAACTGGAAGCGGCAAATCCTGCAAGATCACCGATGACACCGCCGCCAAGAGCAATGACCAGATCACTTCTGGAAATCTTTGCTTCCAGCATGGCTTTGTAGACTGTCGGAAGTGTCTGGAAATCCTTGGTGGCTTCTCCGTGAGGGAGTACCAGATGATGGCATTCATAATCTGAATCCAGTGTACGGATCAGTGTATCTCCGTATAGAGGAAATACATTATCGTCCGAAATGATCATAATGCGTTTGCCATGATACATCTTACGGATATAGTTCCCTGCCTGGGACAATATATTATTTTCAATATAAATAGGATAACTGTCTTTTTCCAGATTAACTGTAAGTTTCATTTTAAAGCTCCTGTAAACTATGAGGCTGCATACATTAGATGGATTTTCCGACTACATTTGCAATCTGTGCAACCTGTTTGAGTAATTCGTCGTATTTCTTAGGTTTTAATGACTGTGCTCCGTCGCAGAGTGCAGATTCGGGATCGTTGTGTACTTCTATCATCAGTCCGTCTGCTCCGGCGGCTATAGCAGCCATTGCCATGGAATCTACTAACCACCATTTTCCACCTGCATGACTTGGGTCAACGATAATCGGAAGATGTGTCAGTTTACGAAGTACAGGTATACTCTGAAGATCCAGAGTATTTCTTGTATAGCTTTCGAAAGTACGGATTCCACGTTCGCAGAGGATGACATTTTCATTACCGGATGCCATGATGTATTCTGCTGACATGATCCATTCTTCGTAAGTAGCATTCAGACCCCTTTTTAAGAGGATTGGACGATCAAGCTGCCCCAATTCTTTTAACAGGTCGAAGTTCTGCATATTACGTGCACCGATCTGGATAAGATCTACTTTTTCGTTAAATACATCAAGGTATTTGTCGGACATCAGTTCAGTTACGATCGGAAGACCGGTCTCTTCTTTAACTGCGGTTAAGATATCAAGACCTTCAAGCCCGAGTCCCTGGAATGAATAAGGGCTTGTTCTTGGCTTGAATGCACCTCCGCGGAGTAAGTTGGCTCCGGAAGCTTTTGCTGCCCGGGCAATTTCAAGAACCTGTTCGTATGATTCTACGGAACAAGGACCGGCGATCATTGCAAGATTGTCTCCGCCGACTTTTACGCCGGATACATTGATAATGGAATCTTCCGGATGGAATGCACGGTTAGCTAATTTGTACGGTTCCTGTACATGCATAACTTTATCAACTGCAGAATCAATCTCGAATAATTTGGAATCAACTTTGGCTGTGTCACCGATACAGCCGATCACTGTCATCTCCTTGCCTTGTACAATATGTGTGTCAAGACCTCTTTTTTTGACCATGTTCTCAACACGAGAAACATCATCTTTTGTAGTATGTGGTTTTAATACGATAATCATAATTAATATCCTCCAATATGTTGTATGATCATTGTGCCTGTGTGATATTTTCTTTCTCGTGTGAATCTGTTATGGTCGCACTGTAAAATATTCGCACTGCAAAACTTTAAACGCTTAAAGCGTAAAACTAATGATATATTAACGCAATGGAATTTGATTGTCAATACTTTTATTGGATAAATTCTTTCATTTTTTTAAAAGTGTGTTAGACTAAAATTGTATAGTAAAAAGGGAGTGGGAAAATGGTAAATGTATGGGCAGCAGATATTACACCACTATTAATAGAAGAAATATATCGTGCATATTATAACAGGGTGCCAAAGTGGAGAAAGGAAAAAGCGGATAAGCTGCGGAATGTGGCAGACCGTGCAAGGAGTGTCGGTGCATGGATCTTATGGGAGAAGATACAAGAGATGACCGGACTTCCGGAAGATGCTGTATTCAATCTGTCGCATTCGGGAAAGTATGTATTGTGCGCCTGCAGTGACCGGAAAGGCGTGCAGGTTGGATGTGATGTGGAGATGACGGGAGCATTAAGGATGTCAGTAGCTGAACGCTATTTCTGTCCATCAGAATGTAAGATCATCCGTGCAGGTGCGGATGAAAAAGAACAGGCAGAATGGTTCTACCGTTTCTGGGTATTAAAAGAAAGCTTTATGAAAGCCACCAGGAGGGGCATGGGACTGGATATGCGGACATATGAATTTGCCTGGAGGCCGGATGGCATACCATATATGAGAAAGCAGCCGGGTGAATATCCCGGGATCTATCTGTGCAGGGAATATGAACTGAAGCAGGGGGATGCAAGAGCCGCAGTGATTACGACAGATGATGAAATCGGGGGGAGATTACAAGAAGTCAGACTTGCTTAAAAAGGGGTGTATGAACATGAGACAGTTAAAGACGAAATGGGCAGACAATATAAATGAAAAGAATGTATTAGGGGAATATCCAAGACCATTGATGCGCCGGAAAAGTTATGTGAATCTGAACGGTGTGTGGAAATATGCAATAAAAGACACAAAAGGATTTCCAAAGAAAATGAACGGAGACATATTGGTCCCGTTTTCACCGGAGGCAGCACTGTCGGGAGTCGGAAGACAGTTAAAGCCGGATGAATTTTTATGGTATAAAAGGAGTCTTCCGGAAGAGATAAGACCAGAAGCAGGAAACCGCTGGCTGCTTCATTTCGGAGCTGTGGATCAGTGTGCAGTTGTCTATGTAAATGGAAAGAAACAAGGAAAACATGTGGGCGGATATCTTCCGTTTTCATTCGATGTTACGGATGCATTGCAAGAAGAAAGAAATATACTGACAATAAAAGTAAAAGATTATTCCGATACATATTATTACAGCAGGGGAAAACAGAAATTAGAAAATGGCGGGATGTTCTATACGGCGCAAAGTGGAATCTGGCAAACGGTATGGATGGAAAAGGTTCCGGAGTATCACATCAAAGATCTGAAGATCACACCGCTTTATGATCAGTCTTCCGTTATGATACAGCTGGAAGATGTCGCCGGAAGAAAAGATATCGACTATGATGTGACGGTAACGGCAAGAACGATATGGCCGTTAAAAACTGCCGGCAGGACAGGGAGACCATGTATGGTGAGAATTCCGCATATGAGAAACTGGAGTCCGGAGGATCCGTTTTTATATGATGTGCATATAAAGATGGGGAATGATTCGGTAGAGAGTTATTTTGCCATGCGTAAGATAGAAGTGAAGAATGACAAAAACGGAATCCCGAGAATCTTTTTGAACAACAAACCATATTTTCAAAAAGGAGTTCTGGATCAGGGATACTGGCCGGACGGCTTGTATACACCACCGTGTGATGAAGCGATGATCTATGATATCCAGAAGATGAAGGATCTGGGGTTTAATATGATCCGGAAGCATATCAAGATAGAACCGCAGAGATGGTATTATCATTGTGACCGGATTGGCATGCTGGTATGGCAGGATATGGTGAATGGAGGACGTGAATATAAGAGCTGGTATGTTACCTGGCTGGCAACAGCTATGGAAGGAACGCATATCCGTGCAAAGGATACAAGGCTGCATCTGATGGGACGTCAGGATCCGACCGGACAGAAACAGTTTGAAAGTGAAATGAAAGAAACGATCCGGCGGTTATATAATCATCCGTCCGTTGTGACATGGGTGATATTTAATGAGGGCTGGGGACAATTCAAGACGAGGAAGATGACAGACATTGCTCTGGCAGAAGATCATACCAGATTGATTGATTCTGCAAGCGGATGGTTTGATCAGGGATGTGGGGATATCAAAAGTATTCATGATTATTTCTTCCCGTTGAATATCACACCGGAAAAGCGGGTGACAGCACTTACCGAATTCGGGGGATACTCGCTTCAGATTCCGAAGCACAGTATGTATGAAAAAGATATTTACGGATATAAGATATTTAAAAGAAAAAAAGATCTCAGCAGAGCGTATGAAAAATTGATAAAAAAACTCGTTATCCCGAATATCAGCAGGGGGTTAAGTGCAACGGTCTATACGCAATTATCGGATATAGAAGAAGAGGTAAATGGAATTCTTTCTTATGACAGAAAAATAGTAAAAATCGATGAAAATGTGGTGAGGGAATGGAACGAAAAACTTCATTTTTAACCGGAAATTCAGGGAAAATTGATGAGTTGCGTAGTTGACGTGATTTCGGTGATTTGTTAGAATATAAAAGGGAAAAATAAAGATTTATCAAGATAGGAAATTGTTTACAAAACCATAAAAAAACACATGAGGAGAGTATGGGAGCGTAATAATAATTAAGGAGGAAGACGATGTTGGAATTAACATTTGGAGAACAGGTCAAGATCATTCTGAGCCGTAAAGGAATGACCATCAAAGAACTTGCAGAAAAGATAGAAAAACAGACAGGAAAAAAGATGTCGCGCCAGAACCTGACACAACGTCTCGGAAGAGATAATTTCCAGGAGCAGGATATGCGTATGATCGCAAAGATTCTGGAATGCCCGTTCTATTTAGATATATTAGAAGAACATGAAGACCGCACAGAGAAACCGGTGAAAGAACAGAAAGTTGCAGAACCGGAACAGAAAGAGGCACCTACAAGAGCGGAAGAAAGGGATATTACGATTGGAGAACTGGTCGATATTCATAAAGAATTAGATGCGATTGAGAAGAAGAAAAGCAAGAAAAAAGCAAAGAAAGTTGTAGAAGAGAATCCGGAATATGTCCAGGAGACGATTTTTGACTTCTTTGTGAATGAGAAAGCAGAAGAGCCGGAAGTAGAAGCAGAGGCGGAAGTGGAAGCAGAGCCGGAAGTAGAAGCAGAGGCGGAAGTAGAAGCAGAGGCGGAAGTGGAAGCAGAGGCGGAAGTGGAAGCAGAGCCAGTATATGAAGAAGCAGAGCCGGAGTATGCAGAAGAGCCGGTATATGAAGAAGCAGAGGCGGAGTATGCAGAAGAGCCGGTATATGAAGAAGCAGAGGCGGAAGTAGAAGCAGAGGCGGAAGTAGAAGCAGAGCCGGAAGTAGAAGCAGAGCCGGAGTATGAGGAAGAGCCGGAGTATGAGGAAGAGCCGGAGTATGAGGAAGAGGCGGAAGTAGAAGAGCCGGAAGTAGAAGAACCGGAACCAAAGAAGATTGAGACAGAGAAGAAGGCACATGGATGGAGAGCATTTTTCGGAATCCATAAAAAGCATGAAGAACCGGTGAAAGAAGAAAAAGAGAAAGAAAAACCGGAAATCCAATATCATGAATTTGATTATTCAGAAGATGGAGAATCAGGCGAACTTGCAGAAGAGTTTCTTCCAGATGAACCTGAGGAAGCAGAGACATATGCCGCAGAGACAGAAACGGCTGCTTATGAAAATGCAGAACAGTTAAATACGAACTATGATGCAGGACATCAGAACAGGTATGCACAGGAGAATGAAGAGGATTTATTTACATCAACGGAAGAGGATCTTGAGAAAGGGGAACTTAACCCTTACACCGGACATGAATATGAATCGAACAGTGTAAGAATGCATCCGAACCGGATCGGCTATGTGCAGGTATATGACCGTGGAACTCATCAGTGGACAGATATGACGGAGTGGGCGTTTCTCGGATATCAGGAGCGTAAGAAAGCGTTACTTGGCAAAGATTATGAGCCGCCGATCTATCTGGATTAATGGAAAATGAACTTAAGAAAGTAATGTTGTAAATAAGGTGTTCAGCCGGAGATCCGGCTGGACACTTTTTGACAAAAAGGAGGATGTAAAATGGAGTGGACAAGACTTTTATCGACAAAGAGACAAAGGCCGGGCAGACATCAGGATGTACGTTCCGCCGATACCGATCTGAGAAGCGAATTTGAAAAAGATTACCACAGGATCATCGGAAGTGCATCATTTCGGAGACTTCAGGACAAGACACAGGTATTTCCATTAGATAAAAGTGATTTTATTCGGACCAGGCTGACCCATTCTATGGAGGTATCATCGCTGGCAAAATCGCTGGGACAGAATATCGGCGAAAGCATACTGGCACATAAGAAAGATACAAGTTTCACTCCGGGGATGAAAGAAGATATTTGCAATATTCTTCAGTGTGCAGGACTGATTCATGACATTGGAAATCCTCCGTTCGGACATTATGGGGAGTTTGCGATCAGAGAGTGGTTTGAACGGAATCTTCCGGTGTTAAAATATCACGGAACACCGATAGAAGAATTACTGGAAGAACAGATGAGGGAAGATTTTTATCATTTTGAAGGAAATGCACAGGCGCTCAGGCTGGTGAGTAAGCTTCATTTCCTGGTAGATGAAAATGGAATGAATCTTACCTATGCGCTTTTAAACACAATTATAAAATATCCGGTGGCATCTACACAGATCCGGCCAAAGTCCGGGGATATCCGTGAAAAAAAGATGGGATATTATTATGCGGACCGGGAGTTATTCGAAGATATCGTGATGGAGACAGGGGCGGGAAATTGCAGACATCCTCTGACATTTATTCTGGAGGCAGCAGATGATATTGCATATAAAACGGCAGATATCGAAGATGCATTTGTGAAAGGGTTCATTACTTATCACAGTCTGCGGGATGAATTGCGGAAGCTTCAAAACAGGGAAAAGAAGCTGGCAGTTCCGGAACAGGCGGAATGGAATAGATTCCGGCCGGCAGATAAACTGGTGGAATTATATGAACGTGCAAAGAAAAACGGAGTAGATAACCCCGGAGATTATGCAGTGAAAAACTGGATCGTAAAGGCACAGGGAGTTCTGATCGGATATGCAACATCTGGATTTACTTCTCATTACGATGAGATTATGAATGGAGTATATAAAACAGATTTATTCGCAGATACACCGGCGGAAGGACTTGTAAAATTACTTGGAGAGATTGCATGCAAATGTGTGTTTAAGTCAGAAACAATCTACCGGATGGAAGTGAAGGAAGCAGTGATGCTTGACAATCTGATGGACCGCTTCATGGGTGCGATAATTAAATATGATGATCCGGCACAGAAACTGAATTCTATAGAAGAACGGCTAGTTTCCTTTATTTCCAATAATTACAAAAAAGCATACCGCTATCATGCGGAGGGACAGCCAGACATTTACCGGTTGTATCTGAGATTATTACTGGTTACGGACTATATCTGCGGAATGACCGACAGCTATGCGAAGAGGTTGTATCAGGAATTGAATGCGATTATGGCATAAAAGAGAATATTTCAGAATAGATTGTGATAAATAGCCGTAAACAGGAGTGGGTATTTTGAGACGGTTTATTCGATATCTGTATGAATACGAACAAGAGAAGAAGATGCGGAATGTAGGCTTCGTAAAAATAGAACAGGATATGGAACAGTGTGTGATCCATGTACACGGAAAAGGATTCCGGATGGAAGAAGACGCAAAGGGACTGGAAGTATATTTGTTCTGGAATCAGGATGAAAAATGTACCGGAATCAATATGGGAGTGACAGAGCCGCCGTCTCCCGGACTGAATTATCAATTGTGTTATACACCGGAAGATATGGGGGAGAAAGAAAATTATGGTCTGGTCAACGGAATTATTTTGAAAGACATAAGCGGGCACTGTTATGCTGCAGTGTGGAATGACGATGCGGTAAATATCTGTCAGATGGAAAAGTGGGAGATGGCGGAGGAAGAGACGCATGAAAAAGAAAAGAGTATTGCAGAGGCTTCAGAGGAACAGGAAGTAAAGGAATGTGGGAAAAGATACAAAGTCAGAAAAATCCAACGGAAAGATATGGTATGTCTTCCGAGATGTGAATGGAAGCATGCGAATAATAGTTTTCTGGTTCATGGATATTATAATTATCATCACCTGATATTGACAGTCTGTGATGGTCAGTTAAAATTAGGAGTACCTGGAGTATATCATCCACAGGAAGCAAAAGCAGCAGAAAGTTTTGGGTTTCCGGAATTTCTGCCGTTTGAGGAGACCGGACTTGCGCTTACGGAAGAAGAAACGAATGACAGAGAGACATTCGGATACTGGTGCAGAGATGTCCGCGGATCGGAAGACTGCGCAGATATACAAAGAAAAATATAATCAGATGGAGTGTGGAAATGCAAAGTACAGATGAAAAATATATGAAAGAAGCAATCAAACAGGCGAAAAAAGCTTATGCGATCGGAGAAGTACCGATCGGGTGTGTGATTGTGTATCAGGATAAGATCATAGGAAGAGGGTACAACCGGAGAACGATTGACAACAATACCCTGGCACATGCGGAACTGGCTGCGATCAGAAAAGCAAGCAGGAAAATGAATGACTGGAGACTGGAAGATTGTACGATGTATGTGACACTGGAGCCTTGCCAGATGTGTTCCGGTGCAATCGTACAGTCCCGGATGACAAGGGTGGTAGTCGGTTGTATGAATCCAAAAGCCGGTTGTGCGGGATCTATCTTAAATCTTCTGGATATGCCGGAATTTAACCATCAGGTGGAATTGACGACAGGAGTCATGGAAGAAGAATGCAGCCAGATGATGAAATCATTTTTTAAAGAATTAAGAGAGGCAAGGAAGAAGAAAAAGCAGCTGGAAAAAGAGCAGACAGAGGAAATATAAGAGACAGGTGACCAGATGAATGAAAAGACGGTAGGAATGCTGATCGGTAAGAAGAATGTATATGAATATCCGGAACTTTCCAATGCAGTTACCTGTATGAATTATGTAAACAAAGAGACCGAGATACCGCTGGTACTGATGATGCACGGACTTGCAGATGACAAAGCATGGAGATCCGGCATTCTGGACAGAGAAGAATAATTTGGTATAATATAAAAAAATATCCATATGCGGGAAACTGATATGCTACCCTCATATAGGACAATGAAATATAAAAGTCCTATATGGGGGTAT
>ENA-OUQI01001569-OUQI01001569.1-human-gut-metagenome-genome-assembly--contig:-NODE-1569-length-14057-cov-4.011356_pt1 | contig 14057 bp, 13 predicted proteins | sample MGYA00237953_ERZ548840 | MGnify/ENA primary metagenome ERZ548840 (study PRJEB26490, sample SAMN05194690) | human gut metagenome | biome: terrestrial biome; feature: human-associated habitat; material... | reverse complement strand
CGGCAGGATAGCATATCATGATTGCATCTGGTAAACGGTCTCTATTTAACTCGGTCTGACCAGTAGAGCCTTCCTGAACTGCACAACAGCCTGGAGCGTTTGAACAAAGCCCTGCCATCGGATGCCATAGCTGTTTGCAAACTCAAAGACTTTGATGGCGGCAGCCTTGTGCAGAAAGTCAAGCATGCGCATTACAAAAAGGGAAGGACCTGTTCCTCACAGATTCTTCCCTTTTATTTTTTCTACCCTGTTTACTTCTTGATCTCCGCCGTCTCCACGATGAACTTTACGCTGCCGGTATCTCCGTTGTGCAAGCCGCTGAAGGTCTGGTAGTATTTGCCCGCCTGCTGGACGGCTTTCAGGCGGCGGACTACGTTGCGCAGGTCGCCGCCCAGGTCATCGGAAAGGTCGTCGGTGTTTTTATCGCTGAACTCCTGCACGCCGTCGTGGAGTTCTGCTGCACCATCGTGGAGTTCAGCCAGGCCCTCGTACATGGCGTCGCTGGCGTCGTCCAGCTTGGCGCTGCCTTCGGCCAGGGCGTCGGCCCCCTGGCTGACCTGGCCAACCGCTTTTACGTAGGTGTCGGCACCGCGGGCCAGCTCGGCACTGCCGCTGGCAAGCTGGTCCAGGCCGGTCTGCAGCTGGCTGATGCCGCTGCCAAGCTGGCCCATGAGGACCCCGGAGACCGTACCGGCCACGCCCTGCACCATGGCAGGGGTGTCGTTTTGCAGTGCTTTGCCCATGGCCGCGCCTACTGCGCCCAGTACAGCCTGCTGCTGCTCCCCGGTAAGGCCAGCCGCCGTCAGGGAGGCCAGCAGGTCCGCATCGGTCACGGTATCCGTTACCACGGTCGTGCCATAATTGGAAATTACCGGCGCCAGCTGCTCGTTCAGCTGGGCCATCATCTCGTCATTGCTGCCCGTATCGCCGGAGGTCATCCCACCGACGGCTCCGCTGACCGCACTCAAACCGTCCCGCAGGGCGTTGGCACCGTCCACCAGGGCCGTGCCGCTGTCATACAGTTGGGTCAGGCCGTCGGCCAGGGCTTCGGCGCCCTCGTTCAGGCCCTGCACGCCGTTGGCGTACTCGTGGAAGCCATCATACAGTGCCTGCACGCCGTCGGCCAAAGCGCCGGTACCGTCCGCCAGTTCGTCGACGGCGCCGGTCAGGTCGTCCAGCGTTTCGCTCAAATCGTCCAGGTCGGACAGGTCGCCGGTGTCCAGATCATCCAGCGCCGAGGGAGTCAGGATCGTGGCCGTAAAGTCCAGCGAGAAGTCGGTCACATCGGCGCTCACTTCAAAATAAGCGGGGATCTCGGTGTCCTCCAGCGGCTCAAACTCGGTCAGGCGCAGGCTGTCCGCCAGGCCTGGTATCGCGGTGCCCAGCACGGCCGTTGTGCCGTCCAGCTCCATAACCTTGCCGTTGTCGGCCTCAATATTAGAGAACTTGTCCCCGTCCAAAATCACCGCTGTGATGGCCGTAAACGGCACGCAGACCGTGTACTCCTGCCCATCCACCGTGACGGTCTCGCGGGTGTGGTTGGTGTAGTCAAAGCGGATGCGCACCCGGCCGCTCTGCCCGGCCAGGTCGGCGGGGGCGGTTTCCACGCCGTTTAAGTAGTAGGTCACCCGGGTAGTCACCGGCAGGGCGGCGTCGGACTTGCCCTCGTAGGTGATGGCATTACCGCTGTTCTCCCAGGTCAGGGCGTTGTCGGCGCCGGTGGTGTACGCCTCATCACCCTCTTTGTTGATGATGTCCCGCAGGGCGGCCACGTCTTCAATCGTCGCGCCGTCGCGGGCCTTCAGCACGGCTTCCACCGTGGTCTCGGTCACGGTGCCGGTGGTCTTATCGGTCGTGGTGGTCGTGGTCGAGCCGTCGGGGTTCTTGGTCGTGCTGGAGGAGGTGTTGCCCGGCGTCACGGGAACGGGGTAATAGACGGTGTAGGTGCTGCCGTTGTAGGAAGCAACGTAACCGGGGACAACATAGGCAGAGGGGTCAACAGAGTAGGTACCACCGGTGATAGTAAGGACCGTGTGGGCATTGACTTCAAGCGCGCCGGAGAAATTACCGGCAGAGATAGAAGCATTTGCCTTATTAACTGTAGATGGACCAGTTACGTTTTTATCGCTATCTTTGTAGTCGGTATCATAATCATTCAGACGAATTGCAGCAGTAGTACCGGAAATATTACCGCCAGTGATGCGGGAAATTGTTCCGGCAGACTTATATGTATCAGAACTAAAGTTCCAAATACCGATGCGTCCAGCAGTAATGGTGCCATCGCTGATTTCGCCAATCGTACCCCAGTTCTGAATGCAGGATTCACTTTCAGAAGAGAACGTGCCGCCGCTGATTTTATTGACAGTACCCTGGTTCTTGAATGCGATAAAACCATCCTGCGTGAAGGTACCACCGCTGATTTCATTGATCGTACCGCTGTTGCAGAACAGAGACGAGAAATGACCGAGCGCTAAAAACTCACCGGAAGAAATCTTGGTAATGTTAGCACCCTCGGCGTTATAGATGACGTACCAACTGTTTCCCTTCGCACTTGTTGCATCGGTGCTGTTATCTACGCTGCGTGTGAACTTGCCACCCTTGATCTCGACAATCGTTCCCGCGTTATAAAGCGCGGCACGACCGTGGCTCACATTATCAACAACGCCGCCACCGACGCTATCAAGAATGGTCAGAGTGCCTTTGTTGGTGATAGTGTGCTTGCGGGAAGCTTCTGCAACTTCCTTATCTTGGGCTGTTGCAGAGTTGACGATTTTGTGACCGGCGAGGTCGAGGGTAACGGTGGTGTTTGCAGGGATGGTGACGTCCTTCGTGGTATCAGCCGCCAGCTTGACGGTGACGGTTGCACCTTCGGCGAGATAATCAAGAGCGCTGAGATCGGAGAAGGTGCCGCCGGAGATAGAAATAGACGAGACCCCACTTGCCACTGCCTTCTTGAAGTACTCGGAAACATTAATGGCATCTTTAGAGGATGTATATGTTCCACCGTTTACCGTGATGCTATGCGTAGCAGTTGCGGTGCTGTCCGTGTAAGTTTCGCGGATTGCATAGGCGTTATCGCTGGAAATACTGCCACCATTAATACTAAGGTTGATGTTTCCTTTGTAGCCATTTTTGGCATCAAGAATAATACCGTCGCCTGTGGAGGACGCACCGTTTCCATTTGCAACAGGAGCAGCATACTCACCAGTTGCTTTAATGGTAGTATTAGTCAGAGTCAAAGAACCGGACTTCATATAAATGCCGGTATAGCCATTGACTTCACAGTTTTCGAGTCGATAAGTACCATTGCCAGCCAAGTAGAAAGTATCATCAGTGCTATTGAATGTTGCATTTGTTGCAGTGATTTCACAATTATCACAGAGACCATTTGTTTGGACGACACAGTCATCATTAACAGTTGCGGTATAAGTACCACCATTAATAATCAGCTTGCCGTTGGTAACAGACGGAGTGGAATAGCCTACAACAATTGTACCATTGATTGCGGAACCGGCTACAGAGCCATCAATGGTCATAGTTGCACCATTGGTAATCATTAATGCTGTTTTCTGGCCGTTGGTGCGAGTAATAGTGTGGCCATTGAGAACGATAGTTACATCTGTTGTATAGTTTAATCCATTTGTAAGTTCTACGTCCTCCGTCAGCGTAATAACGCCATCTACGGCGTCAGGCAGAGACGTTGCAGTTCCACCTTCCGCCATTGCCGACACCGGCAGAAGCGTCAGCACCATGCACAGTGCCAACAATACGGAACACAATTTTCTTTTCATTTGAATTCCTCCTCTTATTTCTATCGTTTTCCGCGGCTCCCCGCGGTTGGTCTACAAAAAAACTGCCCCCCCGCAAAGCAAACAGGGGACAGCAGTACGCGAAAAATGCAACCGGCTGTCATAACACGCCCCCGCAGGAGACGGGCGTTAGACCCATTTGGCTTTGCGTCCCTGCCTTTCGGCAGGTTTGCCAGCAGTATTCACTTGTTCCGGACAGGGGGGAACGCCCCGCTCATCCGGTCAACGGCATCATAGCACGTCCTCTGCGGAAAAGCAAGCCCCCGCAGCGCCCGTTTTTCCAAAAATGGGCAGAAAACGCAGGCTGCCTAACGCTTTCTGCCCTTGGCGGCTGCCTTTGGCTTGGCCCAGCCCGCCTTGCGCTTATAATTCTTAGGCGTTTCGGCGGCTTTGCTGCGCGCTTCGCTGCGTCCGGCAGGGGTTGCGGCAGTGCGGCTGCTCTTCGGCGCGGTGTTTTTGCCGCCGTGCGGCATCGCGCGGTCATCGCCGTACGGACGGACAAGGCACTTCGGCCCGTAGCCGATGAGATCCTCGCGTCCGGCCTTTTTGAGCGCCTCGATGACGAGCTTTTTCTTGTCGGGGCGGAACCATTGGAGCAGCGCACGCTGCAATTCCTTGCCGTGCGGCGTCGTCTCGGCAAAGACGGGCGTCATGTCGCGCGGGTCGATGCCGGTATAGTACATACAGGTCGAGAGCGTGCCGGGCGTGGGGTAGAAGTCCTGCACCTGCTCGGGCTTATGCCCCGTGGAGTGCAGGAATTCCGCAAGCTGCACCGCGTCTTCGAGTGTGCAGCCGGGGTGGGACGACATGAGGTAGGGAACGAGATACTGCTCGCGCCCGTTTTTCTCGTTCACGGAGCGGTACTTGTCCCAGAATTTTTCAAACACGTCGAAGTGCGGCTTTCCCATGTAGTCGAGCACGCCCGCCACGCAGTGCTCGGGCGCGACCTTGAGCTGGCCGGAGATGTGGTATTTGACGAGCTCGGACAAAAAGGGACTTCCCTTGTCCTCGAGCAGATAGTCATACCGGATGCCCGAGCGGACGAAGACCTTCTTTACGCCGGGGATCGCGCGCAGGCGGCGCAGCAGCTCGACATATTCCGAGTGGTCGGGATCGAGATTTTTGCAGGGGTAGGGAGCGAGGCAGTTTTTATTGCGGCACATGCCGCGCTTCAACTGATCCTTGCACGACGGATGGCGGAAGTTGGCGCTCGGACCGCCGACGTCGTGGACGTAGCCCTTGAACTTCGGGTCGTGGGTGAAGCCCTCGACCTCGCGCACGCAGGATTCGATCGAGCGCGAGGTGATCATGCGCCCCTGATGGAACGCCAGCGAGCAGAAGTTGCATCCGCCGAAGCACCCGCGGTTGTGCGCGACGGAAAAGCGCACCTCCTCGATGGCGGCGACGCCGCCGAGAGCGTCGTACATCGGGTGCACCTCGCGCATGTAGGGGAGCTCGGCGACCTCGTCGAGCTCCTCACGCGAAAGCGGCATTGCGGGCGGATTGACGACGAGCGTGTCGCGCCCGTGCGCCTGCCAGAGCGCTTTGCCGCGAATGGGGTCGTGCTCCTCGTATTCGAGCTTTGTCGCGAGCGCGTAGGCGTGCTTGTCCCCGCACACCTCTTCATATGACGGGCACTTGACATGGTCGAAGGCGCAGACTTCGGGCGTGCGCGTCACAAACGCCGTGCCGCGAATATCTGTCAAGGCATCTGCCTTTTCACCATTGGAGAGCCGGCGCGCGATCTCGCGCGTGGCATATTCGCCCATGCCGTAAACGAGCAGGTCGGCCTGCGCGTCGAAAATCAGCGCGTGGCGGACCTTATCGCCCCAGTAGTCGTAGTGCGCAAAGCGGCGCAGGCTTGCCTCCAGTCCGCCGACGACGATGGGGATATTGCCGAAGGCCTCGCGGCAGCGGTTGGCGTATACGATGGTCGGGCGGTCGGGGCGAAGACCCATGCGGCTGCCGGGGGAGTAGAGGTCCTGCGTGCGGCGCTTTTTTGCCGCCGTGTAGTGCGCGACCATCGAGTCAATGTTGCCGCCGCCGATCATCACGCCGTAGCGCGGGCGGCCCATCGCGCGGAAGGCGTCCGCGCTGTGCCAGTCCGGCTGGGCGAGCACGGCCACGCGGTAGCCCTCGTGCTCCAGCACGCGTGCGATGATCGCCGTGCCGAAGCTCGGGTGGTCGATATACGCGTCCGCCGTGACGACGAGGAAGTCATAGTAGTACCAGCCGCGCTCGACCATCTCGTCTTTTGAGACCGGCAGAAAGGCCTTTTCGATCTTTTTTTTCTTCATTTTTCGATAACTTCCTGCAATCTCTTCCAGCAGGATTCCTCATCGTATTCGAAATTCTTCTCAAATGTGACGCTTTCCGCGTCCTCATGAACGGGGTGGAAGCCCCACTTTTCCGCGCAGTGGAGGCCGACTGCATTGCTCTTCGGGATGCGGCCGGTCGAGAGAATGGAGCAGCCGCGCGAGCGCGCATAGGAGAGAGCCTGACCGACGAGCTTTTCGCCGAGGTCGCGCTTCTGCGCGTCCTCCTCGAGCCAGAATTCGCCGATCGTGCCCACACCGCCGCGGCAGGAGACAACGCTGACCGCACCGATGACATCGCCGCCGTGCATCACGTCGAAATGCCCCGCTTCGCCCGAAGCGCGGTAGTAGATGCCGCCCTCGAAGCCTTTCGGGTCGTTGACCCAAGGCTGCTTGCGCACGGTGGCGATGTTGTCGCCGAGGTGGGAGGCGTCGTCGCGGAAGATGACATTGAACGTGCCATTTTTGTACTCGAGCTTTGCAACGGCGGTGTTTTCCGCGTGGCCGGTCCTGTCAATCTCGTGCAGCGTCATGCCCTGAAGCGTGCCGACGATGATGCGCATGGCCATGCCGTGGGAAAAGACGGCGACCGTGCCGTTCGGGTGCGCCTCGGCGATCTCCGTGAGCGCCTTGCGCATCCGCTCACGCACCTCGGCAAAGCTTTCACAGCCGGGGACGTGCCAGTTCTGCGAGTCGTTGCTGAAATTCGCGAGCTGTTCAGGGTCGATGCGCTCAAGCTCCGCCCAGGGGGTATCCTCCCAGTAGCCCACGTCGATCTCGCGCAGCGCGCGGACGGTGCGCAGCGGCAGACCGTGCGTTTTATAGATGGAAAGCGCCGTGATCATCGTGCGGAAACGGTCGCTTGAATAAACGGCGTCAAATTTCGTGTCGGTAAAGCGCTTGGTGAGCGCGGCAATCTGGCGGTAGCCGCGGTCGGTGATGGTGCTGTTGTACCAGCCATGCGCGCGGCGATAGAGGTTGCCCTCAGCCTCAGCGTGGCGGATGAGATAAATCGTGGTCATATGGTTCTCCTTCATGCTTGCTTTTTCTCATTTTCATTATAGGCCGAAAAGAGGCATTCAGCAAGGGCGATTTGCGGCAAAAATTGCCGCGTATGACGCGATCTTGTGTGGACAGACTAAGCGCGTGAGCAAAGGAGTGATCGATATGTGTGATACCGCATTCTGGCGCGGTATGGCTGCCGGCATGGCCGCCGGCGCGATCATCGGCATGACCGTCGCAGAAAAGCGCAAAGCCATGAAGACCTGCGTGGGCCGCACCATGCAGCAGATGGGTACCGCCGTGGACGGCGCGCTGAGCGACTTAATGCACCGATGAAATAGGCGCGAGAGCGCAAAGAAAGGGCGGGAGCTATGCTCCCGCCCTTTCTTTGTTGACTTATATGCAGCGACGGATATAATGAAAATAACAGGAATCCCCTGATTAAATTATTTGTATAACGAGAGAGGAGAGAAACGATGAAAAAGCTATTTGCATTGATGCTTGGCCTGCTGTCCTGCACACTACTGCTCTGCCTGTCTGTCAACGCAGTCGAGCTGTATGTCGACACAGAACTGGTGCAGACCGATGTGCCGCCGCAGTTGGTGGGCGGCCGCACGCTTGTGCCCATGCGGGCGATTTTTGAGTATCTGGGCGCGGAGGTCACGTGGGACAATGACACTCGAACGGCGACTGGTACGCTGAACGACACGGTTGTGACTATCCAAATCGACAATACGACCGCCTACGTCAACGGTGTGCCGTACACACTGGATGTGCCTGCGCAGATCATCGGAAACCGGACAATGGTTCCGGCGCGCTTCGTTTCGGAATCGCTGGGCTGCGTCGTCACATGGTACAATGAGACGCAGACGGCGGCGGTTGCCAACAAGACGAAGGGCGAGCACATTTACGTGACGAAGACGGGCAAGCGGTATCACTATTCTGGCACCTGCAACGGCGGTACTTATTACGAAGCAACGCTCGCTGAGGCGATGGGCAGAGGCCTCACTCCCTGCGACAAATGCGTGCTGACAAAGAACTGAATCTTTTCGGAATAGGGTAAGGGCGGGAGCTATGCTCCCGCCCTTTCTCATTATTTTCCTGCTATCCTGCTTGCTTTTATCCTTAGATGACGCCATACTCCTTGAGGAGCTTTTCAATGTCGGTGCCTTCGATTTTGCCGAGAGCTTTCTTGACGGCCATCTTTTCCATGAAGCCCATGTCCATGTCGGTGGCCTTCTTGCCGTCGCGCAGCTTGACGGTGGCGTTGAGCAGGTCACGCACATCATACACGCTGCCCCAGACCTCGGGCACGCCGCGGTCGACGTTCAGCAGCGTATAGACGGCCTCCATGCCGGTGCGCATGGAATACTCGGTGGTGAAGATCGTGTCGCGCGGGGTCTCGGCAAACTGGCCGAGGAAAGCGAAGTTGACGCTGCCCTCGGGCACGACGTTCGGGCGGTCGCCATAGGCGCGCGGCATGAAGAACGCGTCGATATACGGCATCATGACGGGCACGGTGTTGGCGCTGTTCGTCGCGAGCTCTTCAATCTGGTCCTCGGGCACGCCGATGTGGTAGAGCCACTCCATGCAGATCTCCTTGCCGGTGCACTCGCGCATGGGCTTTTTGATATAATCGCCCGGCTTGTCGGTGAAGAGGGAGTAGACCCAGACGAGGCAGTGGTCCTTGGGCTGCGTGCGGAACTGCGGCTGGCGGTTGATGGTCCAGCTCATCAGCCAGGAGGAATCCTTCACGGTGACGATGCCGCCGGTGACGACATGGCCGGTGAACGGGTCGCGCTTGCAGATATTTTTGATATAGGGGATGATCTTCTGGTCGAGGGTCTCGACGGTGGCGCTCATCCAGTTGGTCTGCTCGGGGTCGTGGCAGAACTTGTCGGGATGACCGAAGGACGGATCCTGCGCGGCGATCTTGCGCCACATATCCCAGCCGCCGCCCTCTTTGAGCTCGGTGTTGTACGCGGCGGGCTCGTTCTGGCTGCCCATGGAGGAGTTTTCGACGCAGCCGCCGTTCGTGATGAAGACGAGGTCGTTTTCCGTGAGGTCGATGGCCTCCTTCTTGCCGTCGCGGATGACGTCGATGCGCTTAGCCAGCTTGTGCTTGGGGTCAGAGCAGTCGAACTCGACGTTTGCGACCTGCACGCCGTAGTGGAACTGGACGTTGTGGCTCTCGAGGTACTTGACCATCGGGAGGATCATGGACTCGTACTGGTTATACTTCGTGAAGCGCAGCGCCGTGAAATCGGGCAGGCCGCCGATGTGGTGGATATAGCGCTGGATATAGAGCTTCATCTCGAGTGCGCTGTGCCAGTTTTCAAAGGCGAACATCGTGCGCCAGTAGAGCCAGAAGTTGGAAGAAAGGACCTCGTCATCGAAGAAGTCGGTGATCTTCTTGTCCTGCAGCTGCTCGTTGGGGGTGAAGAAGAGCTTCATGATCTCCATCGCGCCCTTGTCGGAGATGTCGAACTTGCCGTCGGTGTGCGCGTCCTGACCGCGGTTGACGGTCGCGCGGCAGAGGGAGTAGTTGGGGTCTTCCTTGTTGAGCCAGTAGTACTCATCGAGCACGCTCACACCCTCGGTCTCAATGGAGGGGATGGAGCGGAACAGGTCCCACATGACCTCAAAGTGGTTGTCCATCTCGCGGCCGCCGCGCATCACATAGCCGAGGTTTTCGAACTTGTAACCGTCGCACGCGCCGCCGGGCAGATCACCCTTTTCGAGCACGTGCACGTGCTCACCCTTCATCTGGCCGTCACGCACGAGGTAGCAGGCGGCAGTCAGCGCAGCGAGGCCGCTGCCGACGATATAGGCGGACTTGCTGTCCACGCCTTCGGGTTTCTTGGGACGGGCGAACGCTTCATAGTTACCGCTGGAATAATACATAAATCATTTCTCCTTTCAAACTGTCTGTGAAACCGCTGATCCACGAAACACATTCAACCTTGGGAATCAACGGTATGTTTTCCTTTCGATGGTGAAAGCATACCGCGGTTTTGCGAAAAGAACAATCAGCAGAAATCGGGCGGTGATAAGTTTCTTATCACCGCCCGAAAAGCTGTAAAAAGTTTTATCATTCTGCCGCTTTTGATGAAAGCAGGGAAACCGTCACGCCTTATCGATGCGCAGCCGCTCGAGCGCGGCACGGACATTGCCGTGGATGACGAGTTCGAGCCGGTCGACAAGCAGCTGGGAGTCGCCCTTCATATCGTTTTTGATCCAGTCGAGCATCAGACCGACAAAGGCGTACTTGTAGACCGTTGCGATGAAGGCCTTGTCCTCGTCACGCACGCTCATGCCCTGTGCCTGCTCCTCGACTACGCCCTCAAGCAGGTCGTAGGTGACCTTGTAGAGGTAGTTTTCCACCTGCTCGCGGCTGACGGAGTGGTAGACATTCATAATGAATGGCTTGTTGTCCTGCACGGCCTTAAAGAGCTGCAAAAAACCCTGCTGCCACGTCTCGTAGGTCTTGTTGCCTGCGAGCGCCTTGCTGGCGTCCTCCTGACACGACCATTCGACAAGGTCGTAAATGTCCTTGAAGTGGTAGTAAAACGTCATGCGGTTGATGCCGCAGTCCTCCGTGATATCGCTGATGGTGATCTTGCTCAGGGGCTTTTGCAGCAGCAGATTTTTGAGCGACGCCTCGAGCGCGCGTTTGGTCACCTGTGACATGGCGGTCTCCTCTTTCTATCAGGAATAATCGGTTATTTTCATCATACCATGGAAAGCGGCGGAAATGGGAGAAGTTTTTGTAAATTCTCCGCGAAATGAAAAAGGAGCGCTGTCATCAGCGCTCCTTTTTATGGCTTTACAGTATCGCTTGTATGGAATATACTACACTTAGAACCATTTTGCAGAAGCTCTCGGGACGTGGTTGCAAGCCCAAATCGGCGATGAAGCGGAATGGTTCTCTTTATGTGTAGAAGCTAATAGGTATCGTCTTTAACAGCGTCCTCAAACCGCACGGTGAGATTCGGATTTTCCTCCGTGCTGTCATCGAGCACGCGGCGGAAGGCGTTGGCGCGGCGACCGAGCAGCTCGTCAAGCGCCGAAGTGCCGCGGACGATCAGCTCCGTCGGCTCATGCAAGTCCGTCAGGCAGTCGTGCAGGGCATCGAGATTGCCGCTGTACCACGCGGGAAAACGCAGCCCCTCCGCGAGCGCGCGGTGTAGGTCTTCGACACTTTCGCAGGCGGAGACGTCTAATACAAAGCGCATGGTGCTCACTCCTCCCCGTACAGCAGTTCAAAGGACTTGTAGTGGTCTTCGGTGTAGTAAATGAGGCCGTCGTTTGAGAAGACGATGCGTTTGGCCCCGCGCGAATCCGCGCCCAGCGTGTCGATGTCGCATTCGGTGTAGGTGCGTCCGTCCGCCTCGGGCAAGAGACCTTCGTAGTTGCCAAACCGGCTGCCGCCAATGCATTTGTCCGGCGCGTAGGGCTCGAGCGACCCGCCCGGCCAGCCGAGGGCCTGGGCATCTTTCTTGGTGATGAAGTTGTCCGGTAAATGTCCGTAGGTGTGGATATAGAGCGCGACGTCGTCCTTGGTCGTGTAGGCACCGTCCTCGTCGATCTGCGCTGTTTCGTCCGGCATGTCGGCGTCTTCAGACGGCGCGTTCTGAACGTCCTGCTGCCCCTGCTGCGGCAAGTTGGTTTCGTCCTGCACCGGCGCATCCGTGCCACAGCCGACGAGCGAGAAGAGCATCACGAGCGCGAGCAGCCATGCGGTCAGTTGTTTCTTCATTGGGAATCCTCTTGTGGTGATTTTCTCCATCATAGCACGGCCGCGGGCAAAAATCCAGCACGCGCGGCGGTTGACTTTGCGTGCCGTTGTGCGTACGATAGGGGAAACGACCGGCAAGTCGGAATGGATCAAAAAGCAAAGGAGATAGAAACAATGACGATTGAAGAGCGCGCCGAGCTGGCGGTGGAAACATTTGCCGCGGGAAAGGGCAACTGCACCCAGTCGGTGCTGTGCGCGTGGGAGGATAAAATTTCCGTCGACCACGATACGTTGATGAAGCTCGGCGCGGGTTACGGCGCGGGCATGGGCTGCATGCAGGCCACCTGCGGCGCGCTGATCGGCGCGGTGATGGCCGCGGGCAGCGTGACGGACGGCAAGGGCACGCCGCGCACGGCCCGCAGCATCCTTACGAGCTTTCAGGAAAAGAGCGGCGCGACGATCTGCAAGGACTTAAAGGGCGTGGAGACCGGCAAGGTCCTCTGTCCCTGCGCGCAGTGCGTTCGCAACGCCGTCCTCGCCGCAGGAGAGATGCTGGGGGAGTAAAGGGAGAAAAGCCCAGTTCGCTGAGAGCGCTGAGTAAAAAATAAAACCACCATCGAAAGAGCTGCCGACGTCAGACGCCTGCAAGACATGTATCGCGGCACATAACTGTGTTCGCGGCTGTGTTCACGCAACTGGTTATAACTGGTCGTAACTGGCAGTAACAAAGCGTTCAGAAAACCCAAAAAAGCCTTGGCATCACTGGCTTTTCCAGTAATACCAAGGCTTTTTGCTTTGGCGCAGCAGGAGAGATTCGAACTCTCGGTACGCTTTTGACGTACACACGATTTCCAGTCGTGCTCGTTATGACCGCTTCGATACTGCTGCGTATCGGTGCGCTCGACAGCAAAAATAATTATACCAAAAATCACAGCAAAGTCAAGCACAAATTCGAAAAATGCGCGATTTTCTGAACGGCGCCTTCACTTGCAATTTTTGCCGCCATCTTTTATACTGACAAAAAGACCCTTTGGGGAGGGAGTATCATGAGCAGTAGCATCTATCGCGCCGTGAACACGACGCTCATTTATATCGAATGCGGCGGCGAATACCTGATGCTGCACCGCACGAAAAAGGAGAACGACTGCAATCGCGACAAGTGGATCGGCATCGGCGGCAAGTTTGAAGAGGGCGAGAGCCCGGAGGAGTGCGCTCTGCGCGAAACGAAGGAGGAGACCGGCCTCGCCCTGACCTCTTACCGCTATCGCGGTATCGTGACATTCGTGTCGGACAAGTGGGAGAGCGAGTACATGCACCTTTTCACTGCCGACGGCTTTGAGGGAACGCTCAAGGACTGCGATGAGGGCGAGCTTGCGTGGATCAAAAAGAAAGATCTGCTGGCGCTGCCCGCGTGGGAGGGCGACAAGATCTTTTTGCGCCTGCTCGACGAAAACGTACCGTTTTTCTCGCTCAAGCTGCGTTACGAGGGCGAAACGCTCGCGGAGGCGAAGCTCAACGGGAAAGCGTTGGAGGTGCAGCATGGATAAGCTGCTCGTGTCGGCCTGCCTTCTCGGCACGCCCTGCCGCTACGACGGAAAAAGTAAAGCGGACGCGCGCGTGCAGGCGTTGGTGGGAAAATATGAAATTGTTCCTGTCTGCCCCGAACAGCTCGGCGGTCTCCCGACACCGCGTGTGCCCAGCGAACGGCGGGGCGAGCGTGTCGTCACGGCGGGTGGCCGCGATGTGACAGAGGCGTACCGCCGCGGTGCGGAGGCAGCTCTCGCGCTGTGCCGGCAAAACGGCTGCGAGGCTGCCGTGCTCAAGGAAAAGAGCCCGAGCTGCGGCTGCGGGCAGATTTACGACGGAACTTTTTCCCGCCGCCTGATCGCGGGCGACGGCGTGACGGTGGAGGCGCTCAAGGCACACGGTATCACCATATATGGCGAGAGCGATGTGGAGAAGCTGTAAACGCTGACGATATGGCCTGATATTTTATGCAGTTTACCGACAAAATTTTAGTTGTCTTTGAAAAGTGCAGCCGTTATACTATATAACCAGCATTGGACTGATATCATACGTGTATTGAATATGACCGGCGGATGACCGGCGGTCATCATAATAAAAAAGGAGGAGCAAAACATGAAATTTTCCAGCAAAGTTGAAAAATGCGGCCTGTCTCCGATGCGCAAGTTC
>ENA-OUQI01001560-OUQI01001560.1-human-gut-metagenome-genome-assembly--contig:-NODE-1560-length-14109-cov-10.474100_pt1 | contig 14109 bp, 10 predicted proteins | sample MGYA00237953_ERZ548840 | MGnify/ENA primary metagenome ERZ548840 (study PRJEB26490, sample SAMN05194690) | human gut metagenome | biome: terrestrial biome; feature: human-associated habitat... | reverse complement strand
GCCTCTTGAACCCCATTCAAGCGCGCTACCAAAACTGCGCTACACCCGGATATCGTCCTCTGCCTCCCTACCGAAGCATTGGCGACAAAAGATATTATACGCATCTTTCCGGGTTTTGTCAACACTTTTCTGCATCTTTTTCCGATTTTTCAAGAAAAGTATGATTTTCATCGTATGAGCGCCGCTTTACTTTTTTGCTTTTACGCCAGTTTCCGCATCTGCGGCCCGCAGCTGTCTGTCCTTTTCCAGCAGGGGCTTGAGGTACTGGCCGGTAAAGCTGCCGGGCACCTCGGCCACCTGCTCGGGCGTACCCTCGGCAATCACCAGGCCGCCAGCGCTGCCGCCTTCAGGGCCAAGGTCAATGATGTGGTCGGCACACTTGATGAGATCCAGATTGTGCTCGATGACAATGACCGTGTTGCCCGCATCCACCAGCTTCTGCAGCACCTCGATCAGGCGATGCACGTCCGCAATGTGCAGGCCTGTGGTAGGCTCATCGAGGATATACACCGTCTTACCGGTGCTGCGTCGGGCAAGTTCGTTGGCCAGCTTCACACGCTGGGCTTCGCCGCCGGACAGGGTGGTGGCGCTCTGACCCAGGGTCACATAGCCAAGGCCCACATCCAGCAGGGTCTGCAGCTTGCGGGCGATCTTGGGCTGGTTGGCAAAGAACACCACCGCCTCCTCCACGGTCATGTTCAGCACGTCGGAGATGGTCTTTTCCTTATACTTTACCTCCAGCGTCTCGCGGTTATAGCGTGCGCCCTTGCACACCTCGCAGGGGACATAGACATCCGGCAGAAAGTGCATCTCGATCTGCAAAATGCCGTTGCCCTCACAAGCCTCACAGCGGCCGCCCTTGACGTTGAAGCTGAACCGGCCCGGCCCATAGCCGCGCATCTTTGCATCCTGGGTCTCGGCAAAGACGGCGCGGATATCGTTGAACACGCCGGTATAGGTGGCCGGGTTGGAGCGGGGCGTGCGGCCGATGGGCTGCTGGTCGATGCCAATGACCTTATCCACGAACTCAAGACCCTCCACCCCGTCGCACTTGCCCGCACGGCTGCGGGCACCGTTCAGCTCACAGGCCAGCGTCTTGTACAGGATCTCATTGATCAGGCTGGACTTGCCGGAACCGGAAATGCCGGTCACACAGACGAACTCCCCCAGCGGGAACCGGACATCAATGTTGCGCAGGTTGTTTTCCCGGGCACCCCTCACGGTCAGGAAGTTCCCATTGCCGGTGCGGCGGGTCTGGGGCACGGCAATGCGCTTGCGGCCGGAAAGGTAATCGCCGGTGATGCTCCGTTTGGCCTTACAGATATCCTTTACGCTGCCGGCAGCCACGATCTCGCCGCCGTGAACGCCCGCGCCGGGGCCCACATCCACGATATAGTCCGCGCTGCGCATAGTATCCTCGTCGTGCTCGACCACGATGACGGTATTGCCGAGGTCCCGCAGGTTCTTCAGGGTCGCAATGAGCTTGTCGTTGTCACGCTGGTGCAGGCCAATGCTGGGCTCGTCCAGCACATAGAGCACGCCGGACAGCGCACTGCCGATCTGGGTGGTGAGGCGGATGCGTTGGCTTTCACCGCCGGACAGGGTGCCAGCCGCACGGGCCAGGGTCAGGTAATCCAGACCCACGCTCTGCAAAAACTGCAGGCGGTTCCGGATTTCCTTCATGATCTGACCGCCGATCTGCCTCTGCTTCTCGGTCAGGTTCGGCTCATTTTCGGCAATAAATTTCAGCTCATCCCGGATGGACATTTCGCAGAACTCGCTGATGTTCTTATCCCCAACGGTCACTGCCAGCACCACCGGCTTCAGGCGCTTGCCGTGGCAGTCCGGGCACTCCACGCCGGACATGAAGCTGCCGATTTCTTCCTTCATCCACTCGCTGTTGGTCTCGCGGAAGCGGCGCTCCAGGTTCTCCACGATGCCCTCAAACGTATTATAGTAGACACCGCTGCCGAACTCGTTGGTTCGGTGCATCTCGATCTTTTCGCCGTTGGTGCCGTAGAGCAGGGCGTTCACCGCCTCGGTGCTCATATCCTTGATGGGCGTGTCCAGCGTAAAGCCGTATTTTTTACCCAGACCAAGGTAGTACATTTCGCTGACAGAGCCCTCGGCGTAGTACCAGCCGCTGGCCTTGATGGCCCCCTGCCGGATGGACAGGTTCTTATTGGGCAGGATGCGCTCCTCGTCCACCCGCATAAACGTACCAAGGCCCGTGCACTTCTCACAGGCACCCTGGGGGTTGTTGAAGGAGAAGAGCCGGGGCGACAGGTCCCCGATGGAGATGCCGTGCTCCGGGCAGGCAAAGTTCTGGCTGAAGGTCATGCACTCCCCACCGATGACATCGATCTCAGCGATGCCGCCGGTCAGAGCCAGCGCAGTTTCCAGCGAATCCGCCAGACGGCCCCGGATGCCCTTGCGCATGGCAAGGCGGTCCACCACGATCTCCACCGTGTGCTTGATGTTCTTTTCCAGCGTGATCTCTTCGTCCAAGTCATACAGATTGCCGTCGATCCTCACACGGGAGTAGCCGCCCCGCCGGGCGGCATCCAGCTCCTTCTGCTGCGTGCCCTTTCGCTGGCGCACCACGGGAGCCAGCACCTGGAATTTAGTGCCGTCCTCCAGCTTGAGCACGGCATCCACCATCTCATCCACGGTCTGCTGGCTGATGACACGGCCGCACACCGGGCAGTGGGGCACGCCCACCCGGGCATACAGCAGGCGCAGGTAATCATAGATCTCGGTCACGGTGCCCACGGTAGAGCGTGGGTTGTGGCTGGTGGTCTTCTGGTCAATGGAAATGGCCGGCGACAGGCCGGTGATCTCATCCACATCGGGCTTGTCCATCCGGCCCAGGAACATCCGGGCGTAGCTGGAAAGGCTCTCCACATAGCGGCGCTGGCCGTCGGCATAAATGGTATCGAAGGCAAGGCTCGACTTGCCGGAACCGGACAGGCCGGTCATAACAATGAATTTTTCGCGCGGGAGGGTCAGATCAACATTCTTCAGGTTGTGCTCCCGTGCGCCTTTGATGACGATCTTATCGTTTGCCAAGGTACTTTCTCCCTCTTCTCTGTGTCTGTGCATGGTTCTGCCTGCGCTCGGTCTCGGCATCCGAGTCCACGGTGGGGTTCTCGCCCCGGCGCAGGCGGTCGATCTGGTCACGCAGGAAGGCCGCATGCTCAAATTCCAGCAGCTTGGCGGCCTCCTTCATCTCCCGGGTCAGGCGCTCGATGGCAGCTTCCCGCTCCAGTTTGCCCATGCGGCGGGTATTCCGCTTTGCGTTCTCCGCCTTATCACTGATCTCAATGCTGTCCGCAATGGCCTTGACGATGGTCTTAGGCACGATGTCGTGTTCTTCATTGTAGGCCATCTGGATGGCACGGCGGCGCTCGGTCTCGGTGATGGCGCGTTCCATGCTGTCCGTCACCTCATCGGCGTACATAATGACCAGACCCTCGGCGTTGCGGGCCGCGCGGCCAATGGTCTGGATGAGGCTGGTCTCACTGCGCAGGAAGCCTTCCTTGTCGGCATCCAGGATCGCCACAAGGCTGACCTCAGGCAAATCCAGGCCCTCGCGCAGAAGGTTGATGCCCACCACCACATCGATGGAGCCCAGGCGCAGATCTTTGATGATCTCCATCCGTTCAAAGGTGTCCACCTCGTGGTGCATATATTTGACCTTGATGCCCTGCTCGGTCAAGAAGTCGGTCAGGTCCTCAGCCATCTTCTTGGTCAGGGTGGTCACAAGAACACGCTCGTTCTTCGCCGTGCGGGCGTTGATCTCGCCCAGCAGGTCAGTCACCTGCCCCTCCACGGGCCGCACCGAGATCAGCGGGTCCAGCAGGCCGGTGGGCCGGATGACCTGCTGCGCGATCCGGGTGCTGTTCCGGCGCTCGTACTCACCCGGCGTGGCCGAGACGAACACCATCTGGTTCAGTTTGCTTTCCACCTCCTCAAACTTGAGGGGGCGGTTGTCAAAGGCCGACGGCAGACGGAAGCCGTATTCCACCAGCGTCTTTTTGCGGGCATAGTCGCCGCCGTACATCGCACGCACCTGCGGCAGGGTCACATGGCTCTCATCCACAAAAAGCAGAAAATCCTCCGGGAAATAATCCAGCAGGGTGGTGGGCATACTGCCCGGCGCACGGCCTGACAGCACCGCCGAATAGTTCTCGATGCCCTTGCAGATTCCCACTTCGGTCAGCATCTCGATGTCGTAGTTCGTTCGCTGCTGGATGCGCTGGGCCTCGATGAGCTTGCCCTCGGCGGTAAACTTCTTCACCTGCTCGTCGCACTCGGCGCGGATCTTTTCAATGGCCGCTGCCTTTTTATCGGCACTGACGATGTAGTGGCTGGCCGGGAAGATGGCCACATGCTTCACCACGTTCTGCCGGGTGCCGGTAACGGGGTTGAACTCCGTGATGCGGTCGATCTCATCCCCGAAGAACTCCACCCGGATGGCAAGGTCGCTCATGTAGGCCAGATAGATATCCACCGTGTCGCCGTGAACGCGGAACTTATTGCGGATAAAATTGATGTCGTTCCGCTCATATTGCAGGGTGACCAGCTTTTTGCACAGGTCATCCCGCTCCATCTGCATCCCGGGCCGCAGGCTGATGACCATGCTGCGGTAATCGATGGGGTCGCCCAGAGAATAGATGCAGGACACCGATGCCACAATGATGACATCCCGCCGCTCCGAAAGCGCCGCCGTGGCCGAATGGCGCAGGCGGTCGATCTCATCGTTGATGGCGCTGTCCTTTTCAATGTAGGTATCGGTGCTGGGGATGTAGGCTTCGGGCTGGTAGTAATCATAGTAGGAAACAAAATACTCCACCGCATTGTCCGGGAAGAACGAGCGGAACTCGGTGCAGAGCTGGGCCGCCAGCGTCTTATTATGGGCCAGCACCAGCGTGGGGCGGTTGCACCGGGCGATCACGTTGGCCATGGTAAAGGTCTTGCCGCTGCCGGTCACACCCAGCAGAGTCTGGCAGCGGTCGCCCCGCTCAACGCCCTCTACCAGCTGCTCAATGGCCTGGGGCTGGTCACCCGTGGGGGCATAGTTGGAGACGAGATGGAACTGTTCATCGGCCATGTCTCGGTTCTCCTTTCTGTTCTCAGATAGAACTACAAATAGTTGTGCTTTTCATGTTGATTATAACACAATTATTTTATAATATCAATACGGCCTGAGCATCTCCCCGGTCTGGAAATCGTAGAACGGCAGGCGGTTGGCCTCCCGCATGGAGAAATATTCGCTCTCGGTCAGGATGATGTGATCCCGCAGATGCACCTTGACCAGCCCCAGTGCCCGGACGATATTCTCGGTGGCCATCAGATCCTCCCGTGAGGGCAGGGCCACGCCGTTGGGGTGGTTATGGCAGAGCACCACACTGTCGGTACCGCCCTTGAGGGCTGCCGCCACCACATCCTTGATCTCCAGACTCACCCGGTCGCTGGTGCCGTCCCGCAGCCAGAACAGCCCCTTGATGCGGCTGCGGCCATCCAGCGCAGCCAGCAGGGCGCGTTCCTGCACAGTCCCGGCAAACTGTGCCATCAGGTATTCGACCAGCTGGTCGGTGGTCTTCATGCACTTTTTGCCGTTGACCGCACACTGGGTATAGTATCTGCCGACCTGCGGCAAAAGATGCAGCATCCGGGCGGTGGAGGGGCCTACCCCCTCCACCGTCAGCAGATCCTCCTCGGAGGCATCCAGCACCCCGGCAAAATCTCCGAACCGGTCTATGAGGACATGGGCAAGGCCGTTGGTGTCCTTGCGGGTGTTGGTGATGTAAAGGACATATTCCAGCGCTTCATGGGGTGCCAGACTTTCCAGTCCATACTGCTCCACCCGGGCGCGCATCCGCTGGCGGTGCCCCGTATGCGGGCTGCTTTCCTTCGCCATGGTCGTTCTCCTTTTGTGTTATTACTTTAATAGTACCGTTTTTTCAGCAAAACACAAGGGGGCACAGGAAATATTCTGCGTTGACTTCAAAGAAAGGGTGGTTTATTATAGAGAAAAGGCTTTTTTATGAATCAATATGCCCTCTCAGTCAAAGCCTGCGGCTTTGCCAGCTCTCCCAAAGGGAGAGCCCCTTGTGGCTCTCGGTCAGCATGTACTGAACCCGGGAGATGCATTGCCTCTCCCTTTGGGAGAGGTGGATTTGCGAAGCAAAGACGGAGAGGGCTTGTCTTTCATCCAATAAAAGGAACGATCTTATGAAACAATTTACTGCCACTGCAAACGACGAGGGCGTGCGGCTTTCCCGCTTTGTCCAGAGCGTGACCCGCGATCTCCCCACCAGCCTGCTGTACAAGAGCTTCCGCAACAAGCGGGTCAAGGTCAACGGCAAAAAGGGCGCACCCGAGGACCGGCTCAAGGCGGGCGACCTCATTGAGCTGTACATCAACGATGAATTCTTCCCTCCCGAGGGCGCAAAGCCTGCAGCCCGCAAGCCTGCCCCCAAAAAGCAGCAGAACCAGCCCAAGGTGACCGTCATCTATGAGGACGAGAACATTGCCGTGCTGTACAAGCCCACCCATCTGCTCTGCCACAGCGACCGCACCGGCGATGCTAACCTTGTGGACGCATTCACCCAGTATCTGGCCCAGAAGGGCGAGTACGATGCGGGCGGCGAGAATCGCTTCAAACCCGGCATCTGCAACCGGCTGGACCGTGGCACCGAGGGCCTTGTCATCGCTGCCAAGAGCTACGCCGCCCTGCGGGACATGAACGAGATCATCCGCACCGATCTGCTCAAAAAGGAATACTACACCATCACCGTGGGCATCCCCCAGAGCGGGCGGTTCACAGCCTGGTGGGAGCACGACGAAAAGAACAACAAGGTCAGCATCCACGCCCACCAATCTCAGGATGAGCGCCGCAAGCAGATCATCACCGATGTGGACGTGCTGCGCACCGCCGGGCCGTTTGCCCTGTGCAGGATCGGCCTGGTCACGGGCCGCACCCACCAGATCCGCGCGCATCTGGCCTACCTGGGCAGGCCGGTGCTGGGAGATATCAAATACGGCAACCGCAAGATGAACGAGCGCACCGGTACCCGAACGCAGGCTCTCTGCGCCGTCCGCATCAGCTTCCTGGATATCCCGGAGGAGAACACCCTGCACTACCTCACCGGCAAGGTCATCAAGCTGAAAGACCCCCAGATCGTCAAACAGTTCGACGCACTGGATAAGAATAAAGAAGGAGCAGCATCATGGCAGACCTGAACGCCTATTTCAAAAGCATCATCGACCAGGACCGCGAATCGGTGGTCATCTGCGATCTGAACCACATCATCATTTACATGAATCCTGCTGCCGTGGTGGATTACAAAAAATACGGCGGCGCTTCCCTGCTGGGCAAAAGCCTTCTGGCCTGCCACAACCCCCATTCGGTGGAAGCCATCCGCAAGGTGGTCGAGTGGTTCGCGGCGGATGCCAGCCACAACATCGTCTATACCTATCACAACGCAAAGCACGACCGCGAAGTCTACATGGTAGCCCTGCGGGACGAGGACGGTACCCTGATCGGCTACTACGAGAAGCATGATTCCCGAAAAGCTGAAACTATGAAGCAGTACGATTTGTTCTGACAAAGAAAGGCGAACTCCACACAAAAAAGACTTTGCCGCCTACCCCCCGTGCGAAGATGCTACTCTGCTATACCTCCCGCATAGACAAAACGAACGCCTGCCGGGCTTTTCTCACACGGCAGGCGTTCGTTCGTTTTTATGGGGTCGATTCGTTACTTTGCCAGCAGCTCATCAGCCAGCACATCCATCTGTGCCTCAGCGGCAGCATTTGCGGCAGAGCGGATGGTCACAACGGCATCACAGACGGTGATGTTCTTCATGCCGTCCAGCTCGGCACGCATCAGCTTTGCAGCCATGGGGGCCCAGGTGCCGTTCTCCATCAGGCCAACGGTGCGGCCCTGGAAGTTCTTGGTCTTGAGGTGTGCCAGCAGATTCTCCATCGGCGGGAAGAGGAAGCCATCGTAGGTGGCACAGGCCAGCACGATCCGGCCACAGCGGAAGGCCTCAGTGACGGCATAGGAGACATCGGTGCGGGTCAGATCCATCTCCACCACCTTGGCACCCTTGGCGCGCAGCTTCTCAGCCATGGTGTGGGCGGCGGCTCTGGTGTGGCCGTGGATGGAAGCGCTGGCCACCAGGATCTTCTCCGGCTCCTCAGCCTTGTAGCTGGACCACAGGTCATAGTAGTTCAGGTACCTGCTCAGATCGCCGGTCAGCACGGGGCCGTGCAGGGGGCAGATGGTGGCAATATCCAGCGCAGCAGCCTTTTTCAGCAGAGCCTGCACCTGCGGGCCGTACTTGCCCACGATATTCAGGTAGTAGCGGCGGGCCTCGCTGGCCCAGTCGGCGTTTTCGTCAAACCTGGCCACTGCACCAAACCGGCCAAAGCCGTCTGCAGAGAAGAGCACCTTTTCACTGCTCTCATAGCTCACCATGACCTCGGGCCAGTGCACCATGGGGGCAAGCACAAAGGTCAGGGTGTGGGTACCCAGGCTCAGGCTCTCGCCGTCCTTCACCACCACGCGGCGCTCCTTGGCAACGGCATCCGCCCCAAAGAACTGATCCATATACAGGAAGGTCTTGGCGTTGCCCACCACCTGCATTTCCGGGTAGAGGGCGGCCAGTCTGGCGATGTTGGCACCGTGGTCAGGCTCCATGTGGCTGACCACCAGGTAATCCGGCTTGCGTCCGGCCAGTGCCTCGGTCAGGTTGGCAAGCCAAGGCTCCGTGGCACGGTTGTCCACCGTATCCAGAATGGCGGTCTTTTCGTCCAGAATGACATAGGAATTGTAGCTCACGCCGGTGGGCACCGGGTACTGGCTCTCGAACAGGTCAATGGTGGTATCGTCCACACCCACGCCCAGAATGGCTTCGCTGATCTTTTTCACGCTCATAGCAGACATCCTCTCTATCCATATTGCTGTGCCGGAAAAGTGGCAGCATAATACTAATAGCGGTTCCTAGTATAGCACATTGTTAAAGATTATTCAAGCTCCTCCGGCAGTCTTGCTGCCACCGGCCGGCCGGGCTCGTTGTCCAGCTCCAGCAGGGCTGCCGCGCTGGCATCATCCAGGCTCTGGACACTGCGGAGCTTGCGGCTGATGGCCCGGCTGCGGACACCAATGAGGTTGTCCAGCTCTTCATCGGTCTGGCGCAGGCGCTGCTGCATCTTGGAGAGCCCCTGCCCGAACTTGTCGAACTCCGTCTTAACGGCACCCAGCAGCTGCCAGACCTCGCCGGAGCGCTTCTGGATGGCAAGGGTCTTGAAGCCCATCTGCAGGCTGTTGAGCAGGGCTGCCATGGTGCTGGGGCCTGCAATGTTCACCTGATAATCCCGCTGCAGCACCTCCAGCAGACCGGCGTTCACCACCTCGGCGTACAGCCCCTCAAAAGGCAGGAAGAGGATGCCAAAGGTCGTGGTGTAGGGCGGCTCCACATACTTTTCCCGGATATCCTTTGCCTCGCTCCGCAGCACCAGCTCCAGCGCATGGCGGGCATTCTCCACCGCCTGCGCATCGCCGGAGGCCTGGGCATCCTGCAAGTGCGCGTAGGTATCGCCGGGGAATTTGGAGTCGATGGGCAGCCAGACCGTACCGCCGTCCGTGCCCGGCATCCTGATGGCATATTCCACCCGCTGGGTGCTGCCCGGGATGGTGGCCACATTGGTCTCGTACTGCTCCGGGGCCAGGATCTCTTCCAGAATGGCCCCCAGCTGGATCTCACCCAGAATGCCGCGAGTCTTAACGCCCGAGAGCACCTGCTTCAGCCCGCCCACATCGGCGGCAAGGTTCTGCATCTCGCCCAGCCCCTTGTACACCTGTTCCAGCTGGTCATTCACAGCCTTGAAGCTCTCGGTCACCCGCTTCTGCAGGGCATCCTGCAGTTGCTCGTCCACAGTGTGGCGGATCTCATCCAGCTTTTTGGCGTTCTCGGCCTGCAGGGCGGTCATGTTTTCCGCAAGGGTCTTGCGCAGCTCTTCCAGCTTCTGGGTGTTGGCGGCCTCCAGACTCTGGAGCCGCTGGGTCAGGATCTGCTGCTGGCCGCTCTGACCCTGTGCCAGTGTAGTGCTCATACTCTGCACCGAGGTCTGCAGCGTCTCACTGACGCTGCGGATGGCGGTATAGTTCTGCTCCGCCATTGCCGCCTGTCTGGCCGCAAAGTCTTTTGCCTGTGCATCGAGCTGCTGCTGCATCCAGCGCTTGAGCTCCTCGTAGTCTCCCCCGTTCCGGGGCTTGTTCAGTTTCCAGAGCACCACTGCCAGCAGCAGGCAGATGATGACCAGCAGCAGGGTGTACAATCCAGCTAAAAATTCCATTGATTATAAGTCCTCGAAATCGACCAATTCTTTCCGGGTATCCAGCGCATCGCCATAAAGGCCCACGCCGTCCACCTCGCACTCGCCCGACTGGTTATCATAGGGGTCGGAACGGAACCCGTACATCGGCGGGTCAAAGGGTGCCTCAAAGGCGCGGTTTGCCACCATGCGCCCGGTGTCCAGGCTGCCGAAGTAGTGGCGGCGCAGCTCTTCCTCGCCCTGCCGTGCCATGGAGGCACCAAACGAGCAGTCGGCATACATCCAGCCCTTGGGGGCAATGTAGAACATGGCCCAGTCGTGGCAGCCCACGCCTGTGGGCGACACCGACAGACCGCTCTGCCAGCGGGCCGGAATGCCCACCAGACGGCAGAGGGTGATAAAGGTCAGGGCCATAATGCCGCAGTCACCGCGCCGGTCCCGCGCGCAGCGGTCGGGCAGGCAGTCCTGCACAAAGTAGGCGGGCTGATAGTGATACCGCACGTTCAGGGTAACGTAATCATAGATGCGCTTTGCCTTTTCCGCCGGGTCGGTGATCCCTTCGGTCAGCTGTGCGGCCAGCGCCCGCAGGTAGGGCGTGAACACGATATGCGGGGCCTGCTCCTCCGTATCAAAGGTCGGCTGTTCCGGTGCGGGCACAAAGTCCAGCGGGTCAGCATAGACTGCCGTTGTCTTGTAACGGTACTGCACCCCGAAGCGGCGGTTTTCGGTCAGGTCAGCCTCCCAGCAGACCGTGCGCTGGGGGGCGTTTGCATCGGCGATGCGGCCCGGCTGCTCGGTAAAGCTCTGCAGCTCGATCTCGCTCTGGGCCAGGCATTCCGCCGGGATGGGCAGCCAGGCGCGGACGTGTACGCTCTCCCGGCCCTCTGCCTTTGCCTTGGCCAGAGCGGCGGCAAAGGCCTCATCCGACATCCCCACGCTGGTTTTCAGCGTGATGCGGGCACTGGCCTGCCCTTCCCGCTCCATCTGGTCATGGATGCGGCGGCGGCGCTCCCGGGCCAGCGTAGCCGGGGCGGGCGGGTCGAGCTGACGGGCGGCAAGGTCGGCATGGGTGGCGATCAGCGTTTCGGCAAAGCGGTCAAGGTAGTGCTTCTCCCCTTCCACAAACCGCCAGTCCACCCGGCCCTCATGCACCAGCTGGCGGAACTCCTCCACCGTGAAATCCCGCACAAGGCCCTGCATCCGGGCCACGGCCTGTGCCTCGTTCCAGCAGTATTCCTGCGGCAGACGGCACATGATCTCCTTCTGCACCAGCAAGGCATCCCGCAGCGCGTCCACGCCGTGGGGCACAGGGTTGGCGGGCTGCTCGTACTCCGGCATTTCCAACCCCTGACTGCGGGGGCTGTTCTGGGTCTCCGTCCAGTCCTCGGCCAGATATTCATCGATCCGCGCCATGGCTTCTTTGTAATAGCCTGCGGCCTTCAGCCGCTCCACATCATCGGGCAGACCGACGTTCAGATGTACAAACGCTTCGTTCAGATCTTTCATCCTGTTTCATCCTTTCTCTCAGGCGCACTGCTCTTCCCAGAAAGCAGTGGCTTCCACCAGCCAGTTCTCGGCATCTGTTCCTGTGCCGATGCCGCAGACGTGAGGTGCATTGTTGAACACCCGGTAAACATGCCTGACGTGATTGGCCTGCAGGGCAGCTTCCAGCTGCGGTCCCTGCCGCCAGTAGACCAGCTCTTTCAGCAGCGTGTCGTTCACGCCGTGCCAGTGGTAGGTGGCGGGGTAGTCCGGCGTGATCTCATCCGAAAGATTCCGGGTATAGTATTTGGGGCCATACGCGCCGATATCCTGAATGACATGGTAGATGGGCTTGATGTAGGTCATATCGTTGATGGGGTAGCCCAGCAGCAGGGCAGCAGGCTTGGGCACATTGTAATGCTTATACCCCACCGATTCCGTGCCGAACAGACCCGTCAGGTGGCCGCCCATGGAATATCCCACGATGGCGTACTGCTCCGGCTGGATGCCAAACTCCGCAGCGTGTTCCTCAATGTACTGCATGGCCCGGCCGATGTCCTCCAGCGGAGCGTCATCGGAAGCATCCGTCCAGACGCGATACCGCAGAATAAAGGCGGCATAGCCCATCTCATGCAGCTGCCAGGCCGTGCAGGCCCCCTCCTCCAGCTCGGCGCTCTCATTGGCACCGCTGCCAGCCAGGATCAGCGCAAACCTGGCATTTTCGGCCTTGGCCGGGAAATAGAACAGGCCGGTGTTGTTTTTGGTGCAGTCCGCCGCCTTTTCCGCATCCGTGTAGAACGAGTGGGTGACCTGAACGCCATTGTTGTAGTTCTCAATGACCAGATTCAGCCCCTTGGCACAGCCTTCGGCCACATACTCGTTGGTGTAGCCTTCCACAGTGGTCATCTCCCACAGGGCCTGACCCGGCGGGCAGTCCTTATCCTGCGAGTAGGTGTAGAAGCCGGAGTTCTTGATGCCTGGGTTGCTGCGCACTTCCTTCATGGTGGTCTGAGCCGTGATGTTGGGTTCTCCCTTTTCCATTACGGCACCGGCGGGCAGGGCCAGCAGTGCCAACAGACACAGCACCATCGCGACGATTCGTTTTGCCTGTTTCATGTTCCGTTCCTTTCCCCCGGCACCGCCCTGATTGCATTCTCCCACACAGAGGACTATAATATGAGGCTGCACAGGCGACACCGGTTGGTTTTTGTTCTATTGTATCACACCCACCGGTATTGTCAAAACAAATCTGTCCGCAAAATCCATGCGTTGTGATCTCCACGCTTCCGGGGGGCCGGGTATTCAGATTCCGGACACTCTGCCCGGCCTGAGGTGAACAGGTTTCCATTGTGATTTGCGGCAGATTCTGCTATACTGAAAAAAGATATTGCACACGCAATGAGGGGAAACCGGAGCATTGCGGCTCCGGTCAGGATAGGAATATGAGTGAGATCACAGTCCGGCCCATGATGCCGGAGGATTGGACTGCCGTGTCCAAAATATATCTGGAGGGCATTGCCACCGAGCACGCCACCTTCCAGACCAACTGCCCGCCCTACACCGCCTGGGACGCATCCCATACCCGGGAATGCCGCCTGGTGGTGCTGGACGATGGGGTCGTAGCCGGCTGGGCAGCCCTGCATCGGGTAGACCCCCGCTGGTGCTACCGCGGCGTGGCCGAGGTGAGCATCTATGTCGGGGAGAAATTCCGGGGCAAGGGGCTGGGCTATCACCTGCTCACGGCGCTCTGCCGCGAGGCCGAACAGGCCGGGTACTGGACGCTGCAGTCCACGGTGCTGCAGGACAACGCCCCCTCCCGGGGCCTGCACCTGAAATGCGGTTTCCGCGTGGTGGGCCGCCGGGAGCGCATTGCCCGGGACTGCCACGGCCGCTGGCTGGACACCTACCTGATGGAGCGGCGGTGTACAGCGGACGAACCGGCGGGCTATAAAAAGCTGTAAGGCGCTTTTTGCGGAAAAGATTTACAGTTTCTTCAAAAAGTGACCTTGAAAATCCACAAAAATATGATATACTAACGTAACGATACCAAAACGAGAGAGGAGGCGCGCGGAATGGCACCGACCAAAGAGCGTCCGGCAACCAAGACGATTGCCACAAACCGGGAAGCGCGCCACGAGTATTTCGTTCTGGAAGCGCTGGAGACCGGCGTTGAGCTGAAAGGCACCGAGGTCAAGAGCCTGCGTGCCGGCGGCGTGAACCTGAAAGACAGCTGGGTCGATATTGAGGACGGCGAGCTGCTGGTCAAGGGAATGCACATCA
>ENA-OUQI01001559-OUQI01001559.1-human-gut-metagenome-genome-assembly--contig:-NODE-1559-length-14125-cov-3.715139_pt1 | contig 14125 bp, 10 predicted proteins | sample MGYA00237953_ERZ548840 | MGnify/ENA primary metagenome ERZ548840 (study PRJEB26490, sample SAMN05194690) | human gut metagenome | biome: terrestrial biome; feature: human-associated habitat; material... | reverse complement strand
AATATACCGCAAAGTGGGGCTTGCAGATTGCGGAAATGATTTTTCAGACACGCTCCAGGACTTATTGCTATACTTATTTATCTATTTTACATCCCAATGAGCAACTATATCTATCTATTCCTTCATTTTTTTAAGGGATATCCAGTGACCCTCTCCATACCAGCCACCTCAGTCTCCCCCAAAACTTTGCCTGGATTTTCCCTGCGTCCCCTCTGCGATACCGCAGTGCTTGTCGAGCACGTGTTTGAGACTACAGGCTCAAACCGAGCGCAGACCCACGCGGTGTCGCAGAGGGGACGCAGGGAAAATCTTACACAGCATAGTTATTCAATCTCATCTTTTAAAGCCAAAGCGCACCAAGCACTGCCCCGCAAGCCATAAACACCTCACACAGCGACAAAAAGCACCCCGCCAGGTCCCCGGTCGTTCCTCCGAAATACTTCATCGCATTCCGATAATAAAGGGCATAAACCAGAATCGCTATTCCATAAACCAGAAGACCCAGTTTCCAGTCCACCAGCAGCATCCCGGCCAGCAGTATCAGCAGATACACACACATCGTGGCTTTTACCTGCCGATCCTTCGCCCCGCGTGCCATAGCAGAAACCGATCCGGTCTTTTTTGCCTTCGGAAATGTCACGATCGCCAGCCCGCTTAATGTCCGGGACAGACAAAATGTAAAGGGGATCATCGCCAGGGCACGGGCACTGATCTGGCTGTATACACCATAATAAAACATAAAGTAAACCGCACAGGTAATCACCGCAAATGCTCCGGAATTCGAATCCTTCAGGATCTCCAGCCGGCGCTCACGTTCCTGCCATGAACTCATCGCATCTGCCGTATCCAACAATCCGTCCAAGTGGATCCCTCCGGTAAGAAACCATGGGATCAATGTCAGGATCACGGTATAAAAGGCTGAGGAAAGCCCAAGATACGTTCCGAACGTCCCCCACAGCCAGGTTACTCCGCCGATGGCGACACCGATCCATGGGAAAAAGCACATGGCATATGCCATATTTTCTTCATTCCATTCACACTGGGGCATCGGGATCTTCGAATACATGGAAAATGCAATCAGAAAACTATGATAAAATTTCTTCATTTTTTCTCTCCTCGCCTGTCTTTTTATGAAAAATCGGAATTCCGTAGACAACCTCTGTGACTGTATCTGCGATCTGCGCCATCTGACAGTTGATCGCACCAAGTTTTTCCAGATATTTTTCTGTCTCCGGATCGTAGGTGATGCCGTCGGAAAAGACCTCGTTCGTCACTATCACCAGATTTCCTGCCTGCTCCAGCAGATGGTGGATTCCATTCAGGATCGCCTTCACAGTATTGTCCCCGGCTCCGCCTTCCTGATAGATCTCATTTGCCGTCAGATTCGACATGCACTCCAGCAGTACATCTGCCCCCTGCGGTATCGTAAGATGCTCCAGATCCGTATAACGCTCAATCGTCGTAAACTTTTTCTCTGCCCGCATGGCGCGATGTCTCGCGATCCTCCGGTGGCTTTCTTCATCAAACGGGTACATCGTCGCAATATAGATTCTGTTGTTCCCCTGACAATCCAGGATACACTGTTCCGCAAATGCAGATTTTCCGCTGCCGCTTCCTCCTGTTACTACATGAAACATCTCTGATTTCCTTCACTTTCTCTTCTTACACCAATGGCACATAATTTTCCATCTGATTATCGGAAAACGTGCACATGCCTCCATATACCGCCAGCGCCATATCAAGGATCGGATAAATCGTTACCGCTCCGGTTCCCTCACCCAGACACATATCACAGTCTAAAAATACCGGAATATCCAGCGCCTCCAGGATCATCATCGTTGCCGGTTCTTTTGATTTGTGTGATGTGATTACATAATCTTTCACTTCCGGACAGATCCGGATCGCACACAATGCGGCCACACAGGAGATGAATCCATCGGCAACCACCGGGATCCGACAGGCTGCTCCGCCTAAGAATACCCCTGCCATACCGGCGATATCGAGTCCGCCTACTTTCGCGAGCACATCGATCGGATCTTCTTTCTTCGGTTTATGCAAGGCAATCGCATCTCTGATCACAGAAATCTTCTTTTTCAGTCCTGTACCGGAAAGCCCTGCACCGCGTCCGGTTACCTCTGCCGGATCCTGCTCCAGTAAAACGGCAGTCACTGCACTGCTGGTCGTTGTATTGCCGATTCCCATCTCACCGGTTGCTATGATTCCATACCCTTTTTCTTTGAGTTCTTCCACCATATGGATGCCGACTTCGAGTGCCTGAACAGCCTGTTCTCTTGTCATGGCAGGCTCTTTCGCCATATTTTTTGTTCCGTACATCACTTTATGCTGAAGAATCGTGCTGTCCGTGGCAATCCCGATATCCACCGGGAAGATATCTGCACCTGCTTTTTTACAGAGGATACTTGCTGTGGCCTTTTCTTTCAGAAAATTTTCGGCTACGATTTTGGTCACTTCCTGCCCGCTCTGTGTCACACCTTCTTCCACCACACCATTATCGGCGCACATGACCACCAGAGCTTTTTTCTTCAGGTCCACTCTGGCATTCCCTGTCATACCGGCGATACGAACGACCGTATCCTGCAGCCGTCCCAGACTGTGAAGCGGCATGGCAATATTGTTCCAGTGTGCCAGAGCCGCTTCCATGGCTGTCTTATCTGCCGGATGTATCTTCTCCAGTGTTTCCTCTAACGTCATACTTATGCCTTCCTTTCCTCACAGGTGCGTAAGAACTGTTCCGGCACCTGCAGATTGCTGTAATAATACATATGCGGAAATCCGCTCATTCCCTGTCTGTCACTGTGTATACAGTTCCATGACCGACTGCTCAGTGGTTTCCTGGCCGTATAGCTTTCCCCGCAGTTATCCGAATCAAAATAATGAAATTCATGGGCCCGGATTCCTCCCACATTCTTCCCGAAACACGTTCCGTCTTCCAGGGTAATATAACCGAATCTGGTAAGCCGGGGCGTACGCCAGGATTTGCCGGGAATAACACCGGCCATTGGCCAGCTGTGTCCTTCCATGTCCTCCATCTCCTGATGCAGATACATAAAACCACCGCATTCTGCCATATAGGGAATACCTGCCTGTACCGCTTCACGGACAGAAGTAAGCATTTTTTTATTCTCACTCAGTGCTTTTGCATACAGTTCCGGATATCCGCCATGAAAAAGCATTCCGTCTATATTTTCCGGGAGTTTTTCATCATGAATGGGAGAAAAGGGAATCAGCTGCGCACCCATTTCCTCCAGAAGCTCCAGATTGTCCTGATAGAAAAAGCAGAACGCTTCATCCTTCGCCAGAGCGATCCTTACGTTTCTTTGGGTATGATAACCGGTCAGTGGTTCCTGAACAGGAAGTTCCTCTGCACCTTCTGCCAGTTCCAGAAGTCCGTCAATATCCACGGATCTTTCCAGGATCTCTGCCAGTTTCATCAGTTTATCATGCAGATCTGCGATTTCTTCCGGCATCACCAGACCCAGATGACGGCTTTCCAGCACGCAGTCCTTCACCACCGGAACATACCCGTACACTTTCACCGGCAGGGTTTCTTCGATGATCTGCTTTAACCGTGGATACATCATTGGGGATATCTGATTCAGAATCACACCACGGATCTGACTGTCTTCTCTGTATTCCACAAAGCCCTTGACAAAAGCTGCCGCAGACAGACTCATTCCCTTTGCATTTACGATCAGCACCGCGGGGGTTTTTGTGATTCTTGCCACATCATAGGCACTGGCTTTCGGAGAGATCCCCGCAAGTCCGTCATAGTAACCCATCACGCCTTCAATCACAGAAATCTCACAGTCTCTTGCATTTTTCTCCAGAAGATACCGCAGGGTATCTTCCTTCGCAAAAAAGCTGTCCAGGTTCCTGCTTTTTGTTCCGATCACACGGCTGTGAAACATCGGGTCAATATAATCCGGTCCACACTTGAAAGAAGCAACCTGCAGGTTTCTGTTTTTTAATGCCTGCAGCAGTCCGCAGGTGAGCAGTGTCTTTCCGCTTCCACTCGCGGCTGCCCCGAGAAGGATTCGCGGCACTTTGCGTTTGTTATTCATTTGTTTCTTCCTTTCCCCGGCAGGAGATCACATAGACCGGATTCTGTCCCATCATCAGATGATAAGATCCCGCTTTTTTGCCTTTTGCTACCTGCACCTGTGCGATATCCACCTGCTCAAATGGCAAAACATTCAGACAGTTCATGGCCTCTCCCACGGATTCGAGAGCGATGCAGTTGATCACCACACGGATCCTGGGATTCTTTGAAAGCAGCAGTTTAAGGATGTCTTTCATGTTACCGGAGGAGCCTCCGATAAAAGCATGGGTCGGTACCGGCAGATCCACGCAGGCTTCCGGTGCCAGTCCTTCGACAATCTCAAGATTATCTGCTGCAAACTTTTCTTTGTTTTTATATAACAGTTCCACAGCCTCCGGTTTTTTCTCGATCGCATATACCCGGCCTTCTACCGCCTGCATAGCCATCTCTACGGATACAGAACCGGTTCCGGCTCCCACATCGTAAACAATCGAATGCCGTGTCAGCTGTAATTTTGACAGGGAGATGCCTCGCACTTCCTCTTTCGTCATCGGCACTTTTCCCCGGATAAATGCTTCATCCGGGATCCCGTGTGTCACGATGGCTTCTTTTCCCTCTCTGGTAAATAACACGACACTGAGACTGTCCGTCTCAAGTTCTGTCAGCTGCCAGGCATATCCCCGGGTGATCTTTTCTTCCGGGTAAGAAAGCCGTTCGCCCACCTCTACCCGTACATCACCCATGCCGTAGCACTGCAGCTTCTGACACAATTTTGCGATGCCGTCTGTCGTTCCCACAATAGCAAAAATCTTTCCGTATATACGCAGAAGTCCGGGCAGATTGCACTCTCTTCCATGAAGGCTGACCGGATGAACATCTTCCCACGGTGTTTCCAGTTTCGCGCAGAAATAAATCATAGAAGATATGCCACAGTACACTTTTTTCTGTACCATCGGCAGTTCCCGGTGCAGTGTCTCCAGGAGTTTTTTGGCTCCGCTGTAGAATCCGACATCCCCTGAGAGAGCAATCGCCACGTTTTTGTGCTCCGGATGGGCCGCAATATAGGCACAGATCTCTTCCGGTTTGTATCCGGTCCAGACTTCCTGGCCCGGTTTCCGGATATGTTCCACCATCCGTGCTGCTCCGATCAGAAGATCCGCACACTCCAGTGCCTGTTTTCCTTCCTGTGTCAGAGTATCTGCAGTTCCCATACCGATTCCCACAAGAGATACCTTTTGCCCCTGAAGGATATCCTCAGTTTCCTCTCCTTCGGTTACCGCTTCTGTATTTTGCGTTGCTGCTTCCTGCATGACAGGTTCCTGCGCAACCTTTTCCTGCCCGCTGCCAGGGTTCTCTATATTTTCTATATTTTCTATATTTTCTGTATCAGTATTGACACTTTCGATTTTTGCATCATTTGCAACATTTTCTTTCGAGAGAAAACGGCGGTCCAGATACTCGATACATTTCTCCAGTTCCATGCCCTGTTCTTCCTTCGGTCGTCCGATGACAATCATCCGGCAGCCGGTTTCTTTTGCCGCCTGATATTTTTCCAGGAATCCTCCGGCTCTTCCCGATTCTTTACTTACCATCCATGCGATATCAAACTGATGGATCAGTGCGATATTCATTTCCCGGGAAAAAGGTCCCTGCATGCACAGCAGATGTTTCCCTTCGATGCCAAGTTTTGCGCAGGAAGAGACAACTTCCACCAGAGAAAGCACTCTGGCATAGATTCTTTCCTGATAATCGGTCAGTGCCGTATAGGCAGACAGTTCTTTGCTCCCGGTGGTAACCAGAATATTTCCACTGGTTTTTTCCAGATATTCCACCGCTTCCCGGATGCTTTTTACATATGTAATGGTTTCTTCTTCTTCAAGACGCCGACTTTCCTGACGCACCACCCGCAGATAGGCAGTTCCGGTACGTTCGCAGGCGGTCTCAATATTTTCCGTCACTACTTGGGCATACGGATGAGTCGCATCGATGACCAGCCCGTTCTCCATCTGTAACATCCGCTCTTCCATCTGCTTTTCATCCAGACGTTCGTGGGATAATTCCAGATATTCGCCCTGCGGCAACAGACTTTCTCCGTATTCCGTAGCGACACATACCATGGAAGGTATTTTATTTTCATTCAAATATTCGGCCACGGTGCGTCCTTCCACCGTACCGCCAAACAGCAGAACTTTATACATTTCGATATCCCCTCGGTGTTACCATCTTACCGTTAATCTCTTTGGTCTGTGAATTGCCCACCCATACGGTCGTAAACATGTCTACTTTCGTATCCCGCAGGGTTTTCAGATCCATCACTTCATAATGTTCCCCGTCTCTTCCGATGTAGCTTACGATACCGCATACGGTTTCCGGGCTCTTGTACTGCATCATCAGATCGCAGGCTTTCTGCAGATAATCGCTTCGCTTCCTGCTGGACGGGTTATACAGGCACACAACGAAATCAGCCTCTGCAGCTGCCAGCAGACGTGCCTCAATCTTCTCCCACGGTGTCAGCAGATCACTCAGACTGATCAGACAGAAATCGTGGATCAGCGGAGCACCCAGTACTGCCGCACCGCCGGTCGCTGCTGTTACACCGGGAATAATCTCCAGTTCTACTTCCGGATAGTTGACACCGACCTCATACATCAGTCCGGACATACCGTACACACCGGCATCTCCGCTGCAGATCATGGAAACTACTTTTCCCTTTTTTGCTTCTTCAAAAGCCATCACACAACGATCCACCTCTTTTTTCATGGGAGTGGTCAGGAATTCTTTCCACGGAAAATGTTCTTTTACCAGATCTACATATACTGTATAGCCGATAATTACCTCACTTTTTTCCATTGCATGAATTGCCTTCAGTGTCATCTGTTCGTATTCTCCCGGTCCGATACCGATTACATATAATTTATTCAAAGCTCACACTCCATTTCTTTATTGTACACGCAGCGGTCACTCCCTCTGCGGCCTGTTTTCTCATGATAAATGCTCCGCCATCGCCGGCAAGGCTGGCACTTCGTTCGCATACATTGTCCACACCGGTGATCTTGCTGACAAATGCAGATGGCGTAAAGGTACCTTTTGCTTTTTCAAGTTCTTCTCCACGATAAGTCACAAAAGGAAGGTGATATTTTTCACAGAACGCCAGCAGTCCCGGCTCTTCTTTTTTCAGATCGATGCTGGCTGCCAGGATAATCTGTTCTGCAGCTATTCCATGTTCTGACAGATACTTCTGAATCTGTGTTTCGATCTTTTCTTCCGGTGTGTTTTTCCTGCAACCCACCCCAAGATATACATTTTTCGGATACAGATGAAGCATCTGAGTCTGCTCTGTTCCCAGGGCTTCTTCCTGTTCTCTGTCACTTTGCGGGATTGCAAACCATAAAGTTCCCTGTTTCCCATCCGGGCTTTCCGTCTTCCGGAATCGCAGCTGTGCCGGAATGGTCTGTTCTTTCGGAAAGACGAATCCTTCTCCGGCTCCCCAGGCAATAGTTTTTCCCCGGATCAGCAACGCCGCCATCTCTTTTGCCAGCTCCATATCAGAAATCACCAGATTGTTTTTCCGGGCGAAGACATCCACCGCAAAAGTGTGGTTTACGTCTGTCCCTGTGGTGATCACGGGTTGCGCTCCGATGCTTTCTGCAGCGAATTCCGTCAGTTCGTTTGCTCCGCCGAGATGACCGGAGAGAAGAGAGATCGCATAGCTGCCCTGTTCATCGATCACCACAACCGCCGGATCTGTTTTCTTACTTACCACGAAAGGAGCGATGGTTCTCACAGCGATCCCGGTGGCACTGAAAAAGATAATTCCATCCAGTCGGGGGATCCATTCTTCTGCCCATTCTCTCAGGGTCCCTTTCACTTTCCGAAAAGGATGTTTTTCAGGAAGCTCTACATATTTACTTTTCACAAAGCCATATACCTCCTGATCCTGCTTTTGCAGATCTCTCAGAAGTTTTTCTCCAAGGACACAGCCATGTTCTGTGAATGCGATGATTCCTGTCTTTTTCATCTTATTTTGTTGCTTCCCGAAACTCTGTGGTGAATGCCGGATTATACAGTTCTGACCGGTCATAGTGGCTGTGAGCCACCACATCACCGATAATCATCAGTGCAGTCTTTGTAATATTGTTTTCTCTTGCTGTCTGTGCCAGCGTTCCTACTGTACAGACGAATGTTTTCTGATCTTCCCAGGTCGCTTTGTATACAATCGCTGCCGGCGTATCGGCGGTGTAACCACCCTCGATCAGTCTTCTGCTCAGTTCTTCTAACATGCCTGTACTTAAAAAGACAACCATCGTTGCCTGATGGGCCGCAAAGGACTGGATGCTCTCTTTTTCCGGTACCGGAGTTCTTCCTTCCATTCGGGTTATGATCACGCTCTGTGATACATCCGGCAGTGTGTATTCCAGGTTCAGCGCGGATGCCGCACCACAGAAGCTGCTGACACCCGGGCAATAATCAAATGCAATATTTTTTTCTTCCAGAACATCCATCTGCTCCCGGATCGCACCATACAAAGAAGGATCTCCGGTATGGAGACGTACCGTTGTCAGCCCCTTTTCTTCCGCTGCAAAAATCACATCCAGAACTTCTTCCAGTGTCATCTTCGCACTATTGTAGATCTCACAGTTTTCTTTCGTGTATTCAAGAAGCTGTGGATTGACCAGTGAGCCTGCATAGATCACTACGTCTGCTTCTTCCAGAAATTTTTTTCCTCTCAGTGTGATCAGATCCGGTGCACCGGAACCTGCTCCTACGAAATGTACCATATGTTTTCTCCTCTCTTGTCCCTGGCGTCAGGCACTCTTATTTTCTCTTATTTTTTATCTTTTACGACCAGAAGGGTATAATATCCTGCTTCTTCCGGTATCTCTTTGGCCGATGCATAGATTTTTTCCTCCGGCATGCCGCAGTTTTCGATCATTACGGCATTCTGTCCGCTTCTTAAAATGCTGTCTCTTACTTTTTTCAGGCGTTTGCCGCTTTTCATCAGCACTTTGGTTCCAGGCAGTTTTAAAAGATCATCCATTTCTTCTGCTTTATAGGTCGCCGGAATCACATGGAGCGGTTCTGCCATCTCCGCCAGACCCATATTAAGACGGGCCGCCACTGCACAGAAAGAAGTGATCCCGCTCACGATTTCAGCCTGATAACCGCGTTCCAGGATACGTTTATGTACATACAGATAAGTGGAATATATAGTAGGATCTCCCAGTGTCAAAAACACCACATTTTTTCCCTGTTTCAGATAAGATTCCACTGCATCTGCAGCCTTATTATGATTGTCTTCCAGTACTGCCCTGTCTTTTGTCATCGGCATAGCCACCGGAATCAGTTCTTTTTCATCCAGTTTTGGATATGCTCCTTTTACAATCTGATAAGCGACACTGGCTTTTATATCGTTGCCCGGTACTGCGATCACAGGATTCTCGCGGATCAGACGAAGGGCTTTCAGTGTCAGCAGTTCCGGATCTCCCGGTCCCACTCCAAGTCCATATAATATTCCACTCATAGTGTTTTCTCCTCGTTTTTCTGTTGATTTGGTTTCTGTTCTTTATCTGCACATTGATCGTGTGCTTTTTTTTCTGCCTGCTTCATGATTTTTCGGGCGAGTTCCGGAACCTTCGAGGTTTCTGCCAGCTTTCCATATACATTGGAAAATAAGATAGTTCCCACTTCCAGCTGTTCGCCTGCCCTTTTATTCAGATAGAATTCTACCCGGTCACTGATTTCTTTCATCGTAGCTTCCAGATAACCCTTTCGTTTTAAAATCTCCACACTCTGCTCCGTGGTGATCGTATCAAGAATCTCTTTTGCTGTCTCCAGATCTGCGCCGGCGCGGATCGCATTCGCTGCCATCAGTTCGCTTCGACTGTCTGCCTGGCGGGAATGGGTATTCATGATTCCGCCGGCTACTTTCACAAATTTGCCGATATGGGAGATAAACAAGATACCCTTTACTCCCAGCTCTCTTGCCATATCCAGGGTCTCCCCCACATAATTGCTACATTTCATCGAATAGGTAAGATCCAGTCTTGTCTGTTCTTTTGAAAAAGCCTGACCGTAATTTCCCGGTGTAATCACCAGATAAGACCCGCCGCCTTCCACCAGCATCTTCATCTCCAGCCGCAAACTGGCCACCAGTGCTGTCTCACTCATCGGAATCACGATGCCACTTGTTCCAAGAACGGAGATTCCGCCTTCGATACCTAGACGTGGATTAAACGTCTTTTTTGCAAGCTCCACTCCTGCCGGAATCTCAATCTGCACATCCAGACCTCCGGTGTAGTGATATTCTTTACAGACCTGCTCTACATTTTCAAGGATCATCTGCCTTGGAACCTTGTTGATCGCCGCCTCGCCAACTGCCTGCCACAGACCCGGTCTGGTCACTCTTCCTACGCCGATCCCTCCGTCCAGAGTAATCTGTGGTGCATCCCTGCGGGAAACGTTTGCATATACATAGATTCCCGTCGTTACATCCGGATCATCACCGCCATCCTTCTGCACGGCACAGCGCACCCTTCCCTCATCCATGGAAATCTCCTCGATCAGCAGATGCAGTAAAATTCCTTTTGGTGTCTGTAAAGCCACCTCTTCCACTTTTTCTCCGGTCAGCAGCATCCGCGTTGCCGCCTGCGCCGCAGCTGCCGCACAGGAACCGGTTGTATAACCGTAACGAAGTTTTCTGTTTTTTTCATCTACCGCATAATATCCTTCCAGACCGGTGCGGTGTGTTTTTTTATCCATATTATTTTTTCCAATCACAGTTTACTTATTGCTTTGTCTTGTTGCCTGCATACATGAACAAAGAATGTGTCTTGGCACATTCTCGCGGAGCGTTTTTTACTTTGCAGGAAAACAGTTTCCTGCAAAGTAAAAAACCGTTGTCAAAAAGACAACGGTTTTCCTGCTCATTTCTATTCTGTAATCCTTCGGTTGCCGCAAATGTTTACAGTCCTCACCATACAGAGAGTACTCCGACTTTAACGGTAACGGACTTGTACAGGAATTTCACCTGTTTTCCTGCAACTGTATGTGATAAATTTTTCACGACAATATTATAAACTCTTTCCTGTATGCTGTCAATGATGGATAGTATCAGGATTTTTTGATCCACGTGCTGTAGAACGTCGTATTTTTATAGGTAAATGCATATGTTTTTTCCGGATCCAGATTCGCATTCTCAAATGCTTTTGGTGTCATAAATCCCAGATATTCCAGCATAGTATGACCTTCCGGAACCTTCAGTTCTTCCAGTATACCTTTCACTTCATCGCTCAGCTCATCGGTCTTGTTATTATCGTAAGCATCACAGATTGCTCTGGCGTTCGCAACAGCTTTTTTTGCATTTTCCATCGCTGTACCGCCTTTGCCGCTCACGATGAGATTCAGACTTTTTGTCAGTGCTCCGTCTCTTGCCACTTCAAACTGTGTTGCCTGATAAATCATATTTTTCGCTTCTGATGGATATGGAGCCGAGCTGGTCTTATTGGTCCGCATACGGTTTAACATAACCATCGCGACACCTGTCATACCGGTAAGTCCCTGGTTTGCCGACTCTGCATAGACAGCTGCCGCAAGGAACTCGTCTTCTGTTACATCCACGCCCACCTGAGGATCGGAAAGATATGTTTTCTTTTCCACATTGTATTTTCTTCCATTCGCATCAGTCACCTGAAGATAACGGTTTTCCCGGTTCGTGCATAGTCCGTTGGCATCGAATGTATAGACATAACTTCCGAGGCTGTAATCTTTACCGGCTACCATTCTGCCGTATTTATCAATGTAATAACCACCGATCCCGGCTGTTCCCACCCAGTAATTATAGGCTTTCTCACCTACTTTTTCTGCACTGTTCTTTGCGGTCGGTTTCAGATAATACCAGGTGCTTCCCTGCTTCAGCCAGCCGGTTACCATATAACCGTCAGCACCGAAATAATATTCTTTTCCATCGATCGTTTTCCAGGTGCTCTTTGCATAAGAACCGTTTTCCTGCACATACAGCCAGCCACCGTTATTCTGAACCCAGTAAGCCTGTGCTCTGGTCTTTCCCTGTACCCATGCACCGCTGCCGTCCACATAATTGTCGCCGATCCAAGTATCGGTTACCATCGCTCCGCTGGCGTTCATGTAATACCAGGTTCCACCTACCTGGATCCAGCCCGTTGCCATCGCTCCGCTTCCTGTCAGATAATACCAGGTTCCGGACAGTTTTACCCAGCCGGTTACCATCCAGCCGGCTCCGTCAAAGTAGTACCAGGCTCCGTTGATCACTTCCCATCCATTGGTGGTATAGCTTCCGTCTGCATGACGGTACCACCAGCGGTTTCCATTCCGGATCCACTGATTGACAGCCACTACAGCCCGTGGCTGTACCTGTACCTGAGGTTCTGCCTCTGAAACCGCCTGTTCACCGGTCTGTGTCGTCTGCGGTTCTGCCTGTTCTCTGCTCTTATCTGCAGCTGTTCTGTTTTCTGCTGCTTCGGTTTCGTCTGTCTGTACCTCTGCCGCACCCTCTGCTGCATATTCCTCTGCCTGTTCTTTGTTTTCTGTTTCGTTCTCCTGCCCGGCCTCCTGGGATGCTTCCTGTGTCACTACCGGCTGCGGAACACTTGCCAGTGCCCCGGTCGGTGTCAGCATGGTAACTGTAAGGCATCCTGCCAGTAATCTGCTTACGTATTTTTTCTTCATATGTATTTCCTTCTATTGTACTTTCTTCTATTGTATTTTCTTCTATGTCTGAAGCATTGCACTCTTCTCGATTATACAAGAAACAATGTACTGGTTTCTTTGCCACAGTTTTTATTATAACTTTGTTACAAATCTTTGTCAATTTCTTTGCATTTTCCTTAGCACTTTTTTCAGATAATTATACAGATCAACCCGCCCTTGCTGTCATTGACAATCTTTTGCATCGTATCCTGCAGCTTCACCTGACTTTCTTCGCTGATCTGAGCAATCTTGGTACGGATGCCGTCTTCTACCAGCTGTTCGATGGATTTTCCGAAAATATTAGTCTCCCACATACCATCATCGGTATTTTTTTCATTTTCTTTGATGAATGTGATCAGATCGTGCGCCTGTTCCTCGCTTCCTACAATCGGTGCAATCTCCGTCTCAATATTCGCTTTGATCATATGGATGGACGGACTGACCGACTTGATCTTAACACCGTATTTGTTTCCCTGACGGATCACAACCGGTTCTTCCAGTGTGATCTCATTTTTCTCGGGGATCACCACACCATAACCTGTTCCACGTACGGATTCGATGGCCTGCTGGACTTTTGTATATTCCTGTTTCATCTGCGCCAGCTCTTTCAGCGTATGGATCAGCTGATACTCGCTCTCTATCGTCACACCGGTCATCTCGCTCATCACCTGATAATAATAGGGGTCTTCGATCTGAATACGGACTTTTACCACGCCGTTGGAAAGGTTGATTTCTTCCAGTGTGACTGATTTGACATAGTTACTGTCCATCTCCAGATTTTCCTGCCGGATATCACGGATATATTCCATGGTTCCCATCTTCTCTTTCATCTGTTTCAACAGATCTTCTTTCAGATAATGGGTGACCGGAAGCAGTTCCACCCATTTTGGTATGTAATATTCGATCTGACGCACCGGGAATTCATAAAGAATCTTTTCCAGGATCCGGAGCACATCTTCTTTTCGAAGTTGTTCACAGTTTACCCCGAGTACCGCTGCCTGATATTTTTCTTCCAGTTCTCTTACCAGCTTCTGTGCCTCTTCCCCGTACGGCTTTTTCGAATTCACAAGAATCAAAAATGGTTTCCCCTGTTTTTTAAGTTCCTGTACTGTCTTTTCTTCTCCATCCACAAAATTTTTACGCGGAATATCACCGAAGGAACCGTCGCAGGTTACTACGAGACCGATGGTAGAATGTTCCTGGATCACTTTTCTGGTTCCAATCTCTGCCGCCTGATGAAACGGAATCTCCTGTTCATACCAGGGGGTTTTTACCATTCGTTCTTTTTCCTGCTCCATATCCCCTGTAGCTTCAGGCACCATAAATCCCATGCAGTCGATC
>ENA-OUQI01001541-OUQI01001541.1-human-gut-metagenome-genome-assembly--contig:-NODE-1541-length-14286-cov-3.937671_pt1 | contig 14286 bp, 7 predicted proteins | sample MGYA00237953_ERZ548840 | MGnify/ENA primary metagenome ERZ548840 (study PRJEB26490, sample SAMN05194690) | human gut metagenome | biome: terrestrial biome; feature: human-associated habitat; material... | reverse complement strand
GGACACACCGTAATAGTCCAACATAGCTTGTGTACGTGAGTAAACCACACCACCCAAACGGGCTGAAATCAAGAAACCTGCTGTGAAATTCTTCCAAATGAAGTTATTACGCCAAGCCAAATTACCTTTAGGAAGTACGCTTCCCAACTTGATGTATTTATCCGGGTCCGTTATGGCTTCCGTAGAAACCGTTCCATTTTGGTCCACAAAAATCTGTCCATTGGCATCACGTTTCATATCTCGCAGTGAGTAAAGGTCACCCATGCTCCCACCTTCTTTCAGCAAGAAGCGGGCATCACCTAAGCCACCCATATTCAACGTGCTCAAAGAGAACAGCTCACCGGTAACGGGATTGATGGCATTGTCTGCCAAAGTCAGGATTTTATTCTTGTTACTGGAGAAGGTTATACCGGTATCCCATGTAAAATCTTTCCAGGTATTCTTGTAATTCAGCGACAACTCAATACCGGAGTTACGTACGGCACCAGTCTGGATATACATAGCCGACCAACCGCTGACAGGCAACTGCGGGTTGAATGTCTGGTTCATAGTCTTGGCATTGTAATATGTCACGTCCAATTCAAAGTTCTTGAGGAAACGCATGTTCAAACCGATTTCCCAAGAATTGGTACGTTCAGGTTTCAAATTGTACAACGGATATTGGGTCGTGATACTCCACTGGCCGGAACTTGAATTCCATTCATAGTGAGGATTAGCCAAATATCTGGAGAAAGCACTACCAACAGATGCCCATGAACCACGAACCTTTATAAAAGAAAGATAATCTTTGTTCAAGTTAGGCATTAGCTCAGACAGTACAACAGAACCACCGACTGAAGGATAGAAGAATGATTTGCTGTTGGAGTTGGGACCTGCCAGCTGTGAAGGCCAGTCGTTACGTCCGGTCAGCGTCAAGAAGTAAGTGTTCTTGTAACCAAGCTCAGCCGAAGCGAAGAGAGACTGGGTCTGTTCACGCCATCCTTCCTGCAAACGCTGTGTCTTGCTGGCACTCAGGTTCTGGATGGCAAAGTAGTTGGTCAAACCTACCGGTTCGCCGCTGAAGGCATCGCCACCATCAGCAATCGGACCACGTGTTTTCATTGCATCCGAACGTATATCGGAGAATGAACCACCAACGTTGGCCTGGAGTGACCAATCTTCACCGAAATATTTGTTGATACTCACCAGGAAGTCTGCATACAACTGTTTGTCCTGCATCTTGGTAATACCATAAAGACCTCGTGAAGAGCTCTCGGTGAGCTGTGTATTGGTAGAAGCATAGAACTTTTCTGTATAATCATTGTTGGAGTTATCCAAACGTACACGTCCTGAAACAGTCAGCCAGTCCAGAATCTTATAGCTCAAACCGGCATTCAGCATATAGCGGTCCTTCTTGTTCTGGCGCAGATTGCGGTAGTTAATCCAATAAGGATTCTGCATTACCATACCTTCGTCACCTACCGGCCAGTATTGCGTATAAATCTTACGGGCAGCGTCATAGCGCTCATACATGCTGATATCAGACCAGTCGTTGCTGCGCGGGAACAAATAAGCACCCACCAACGGGTTGTTGTAAGTACCCTGGTTCGTCATGTTCTGGTCATTCTGCAGAATATAGCTTGCACCGAAGTCCAGAGTCATCTTGTCGTCCAGGAAAGTAGTGGTGTTACGTACCGTGAAGTTGTAACGGTTGTATTTGTTGTTGGGAACAATCCCCTTGGAGTTTACTGCAGCAGCCGATGCATACGTCTGATTTTTCTCTGTACCGGTTGACAAAGAAATACTTTCCGTACCTATAATACCCGTCTGGAAATAATCATCTTTCGGGCTGTAATTGTAATTATTGGCAGCAGACAAAGGTGCTCCCCAGCTCATGGCTCCTGAAGTACTCATCACACCACCGGTTCCCGTACCGTAACGGTTTTGGAAGCTCGGCATCACAAACGGATTGGTGAATTCGGTATTGCTGCTGACAGTAAGGCTCACCTTACCTTCTTTACCTTTCTTTGTAGTAATGACAATGGCACCGTTGGCAGCTTCCGAACCATACAAGGCGGCAGCGGCAGCACCGGTCAAGACTGACATAGACTCGATGTCTTCCGGGTTGATGTCGGCAATCGGTTCTGAAGAACCCTGAGAGTCGAACTCCTTACCTCCGGCAGTACCACGTCCGGAGAAAATAGGCACACCGTCAATAACATAAAGTGCATTGGAAGACTGCATGATGGATTTCGTACCACGCATCACTACCTTTGATACGCCACCCACACCGGATGAAGAAGCATTGATATTCACACCCGCTACCTTGCCACTCAATGAATTTACAAAGTTGGCGTCTTTATTGGAAGTAATGGCATCCGTATTCACCTGCTGTACATTGTAGGACAATGCCTTTTCCGATCGCTTGATACCGAGGGCAGTGACCACCACTTCTTCAATCATCTGCGTGTCATTCTGCATCAGTACATTAATGGAAGCTGAACCGGTCGCCGAAATTTCCTGCGACTTATAACCGATATAAGAGAATACAAGTACCGGATTCGCTTCTGTAGTGGTCAACGTAAAGTTACCGTCCAGGTCTGTAATACAACCATTGCTGGTACCTTTTACCAATACGTTCACACCAATCAGAGGCCCCATATCATCTGATACGACTCCGGTAATAGTCCGCTCTTTCCCCTGTTGCTTACCTTCTTGTGAAGTAGCGGTCTTTTCTGAAAGATAAACGATGTTGTCCTCCACTTTATACGAAATGTTCTTCCCCTTGAGAATAACATTCAAAGCATCTTCAATGGATACATTGTTCACTTTAACGTTTTCTACTGACAGCGCAGCCAGCTTGTCGTCATAAAAAAATTGATACTTGGATTGAGACTTGATTTGTTCAATGACTGTCCCCAATGTACCGCGAGACACATTCAGGTTTAACTGGGCAAAGCCCCACTGGATAGAAACTGCCATGAACAACAAAACTAATAAAGCCCGCATGAACGTCGAACTCCGAAAAGCATAATTGTCTTTCATAAACACAATTTATAGGTTATACAATAAATTACTTCGAGAGATTCATTCTCTCGCATTCCTATATAAAACAACAGACAATGAAAATACACTTACTGAAAAAGTATCTTTTTTATCATTAATCCTAAAAAAAAGAGTTACCCCGAAAACAAGTTGATATATCATTTTGCTCAATATTACTAACGAAGTAAATAATTATTTCCACCTGATTCAAGAAAAACACCTATAATACAGATAGTAAATAACAAAATGATATATCAACTTATTTTCGAGGCAACCCTTTTCTTACTATATTATTACTATTCTTTACTTCTTCAGTTCATTCGAGAAAGAATAAGGATAATCTTCCGGCTGCGTACCTCTCTTCATATTAGGCTGGCTGCCCATATCAAACCTCAAGGTACCGCCATTCAGCAAATCGCCATGCGTCAGATAATTCCTGGAATAATCCACGCCGTTCACCTTGAGAGACTCGATATACATGTTCTCCGGTGAGTTATCCGGAGCGTCAATTGTCAGGGACTTACCGTTCTCGAAATGGAGGGTAGCCTTACGGAACAGAGGGGCGCCCAATACATACTCGTCCGTACCAGGGCAAACCGGATAGAAACCAAGTGCAGAGAAGACATACCACGCGGAAGTCTGACCGTTGTCCTCGTCACCGCAATAACCGTCGGGACCGGCAGTATACATGCGGTTCATTACCTGACGAAGCCAATATTGGGCCTTCCAAGGTTCCCCGGCGTAGTTATAAAGGTAAATCATGTGCTGGATGGGCTGGTTGCCATGGGCATAGTTACCCATATTCATCACTGTCATCTCACGGATTTCATGGATTACCTGGCCGTAGTAGCTGTCATCGAACAAGGGCGGGACAATAAATACAGAGTCAAGCATCTCTACGAAAGACTCTTTTCCACCCATCAGGTCTATCAGACCTTGAGGGTCGTGGAATACAGACCAGGAATAGTGCCAGCTGTTACCTTCAGTAAAGGCGTCACCCCACTTCAAAGGAGAGAAAGGAGACTGGAACTGGCCGTCTTGATTACGACCACGCATCAGCTTGCTTTCCTTATCAAATACATTCCTATAGTTCATGGCACGTTCCGCAAAGAGTTTCTGCTCCTTCTTCGGACGGTTCAGTTCTTTTGCCATGCGGTAGATGCACCAGTCATTATAAGCATACTCCAAAGTACGGGCAGTGTTCTCGTTGATTTTCACATCGTAGGGAACATAACCAAGCTTGTTGTAATACTCATAGCCGAGGCGACCCGTAGAAGAGACCTCGGGATGGACATTCTTTGTACCGTTGATGAGACCTTCGTACAACGTCTGCACATCCTCCACCTTCACACCTTTCAGATAGGCATCTGCCAGTACGGAAGCAGAGTTGTTGCCAATCATACAGCCACGGTGACCCGGACTTGCCCATTCGGGGAAGAAACCGCTTTCCTTATAGGTGTTGACAAGACCTTCCTGAATCTGCCTGTTCACCGACGGATACATCAGGTTGAGGAATGGGAAAAGACAGCGGAAAGTGTCCCAGAAACCGGTATCCGTATACATATAGCCGGGCAACACTTGCCCATTGTAGGGACTGTAATGAATCGGATTTCCCGCCTCATCCAGTTCATAGAATGCACGCGGGAACAACAAGGAACGATACAAACATGAGTAGAAAGTACGGTACTGGTCAAGGGTTCCGCCTTCCACATCAATACGGCCCAGCACCTTGTTCCAGGCATCCTGACCTTTCTGAACCAGTGTTTCCAAATTGTCATTGCCAAGCTCCTTCAAGTTACGGTCAGCCTGCTCAAAACCGATGAAAGAAGAGGCTACACGGGCATGTACCACTTCACCCTTACGGGTTTTGAAACCGATAACAGCACCGGCATGTCCGGCTTCCTGCTCAACCTTATTCTCGGTCAAGACGCCATCGGCTACAGACGCCTTATAAGTAAAAGGCTTGTCGAACTCTATCACGAAATAGTTCTTGAAGTTCTCGGGAACACCGCCGCTGTTACGGGTAGTATAACCGATAATACGATTCTGTTCCGGAAGTATCTTCACATAAGAGCCCTTGTCAAAGGCATCGACAACAATGTATGAATGATCATTTTCAGGGAAAGTGAAACGGAACAATACGGCACGGTCGGTAGGGGTGAACTCGGTAACCACATCGTGTTCGGCAAGATATACCTTATAATAATGAGGAAGTGCTACTTCGCCCTTGTGGGAGAACCAGCTTGCACGCTTCTCTTCATCAAACTCGGGTTTGCCAACCACCGGCATAATGGAGAACTGCCCGTAGTCGTTAATCCAGGGACTGGGCTGGTGTGTCTGCTTGAAACCACGGATCTTGTTCGCGGTATAGACGTATTGCCAGCCGTCACCCATCTTACCTGTCTGAGGAGTCCAGAAGTTCATACCCCAGGGACGTGCGATCGCAGGATAGGTATTACCGGTGGAAAGCTCGAAAGTAGACTGCGTGCCGACAAGAGGACTGACATACCGGGTAAAGTCTTTGGCATGCAGCCATAAAGCACTGCTCACAAAAAAAAACAATAGGATTAATTTTCGCATAATATTAGAAAGTTGTTAGTATTAAATAAATTCTTCTCGTCATATCTCGAATTTGTGCGGCCTTCCTACTTCATTGAGGAGAGGAAAACACTGTTCCCCACAATTTTATACTCCAATGGAATGGCATTCTTTATCAGATTCAGCACAGCCCCTACACTCTCTTTTTTCTTCAGTGTACCCGAGTAAGTCTTGCTTACATCTATGTTCGGTGCCAGAATTACCCTCACCCCATACGAATTCTCCAATGTACGCGCAATGGTGTATAGGTCAGCCTTCTCAAAGACAAACTCATTATTGTGCCAGTTTTCGATTCCCGTATCCACCTGCTTCACCACCAGACGCCTAGTCATTCCGTTCAGCTCGGCTTTCTGTCCGGGGGCAAGGATAATCATACCCTCGCCATGATTACCTTTCACCTCTACTTCGCCTTTCAAAAGGGTAGCTACTGCAGACATCTTAGCCTTGTCAGACTTGAGGTTGAAAACAGTTCCCAATACTCTGACCTGCATGACCTCACTCTGTACGACAAACGGTTTTTCCGGATTCCTCATCACCTCAAAATATCCTTCTCCTTCCAGATAAACCTTTCTTCCCTTCCCTGCAAACTCATGTGGATATTTCAGGGTAGTGTTTTTATTCAGCCAGACTTTGGTTCCATCCGGCAGTTTCAGTTCCTTAATCTTATCATGAGTGGTGACAGCCAGTAATGTTTCCGGCTGGCTATAAGTCTGATAAAAAAGATAGCCGAAAGTACCCAAAAGGAAGAAGCCCACAAATACGGCCGCATACCGTATCCACCCAACCATCCTCCGTACCTTGTATTGTTTCGTCTTCTCTTGTTCCAGCCTTTTAAACAATCGCTTTTCGGCCTTTTCTATGTCTTGTGTATTCGAAGTATCCCCCAGTCTCCCCAAGTGGTAAATCTCCTCCAGCCTGAACAATTCGCGTGCATTCTCACCCGACTCTTCCAGCCAGGCGTTCACCTCACGAAGTTCATCTTCCGTACATTCACCCATAAGGAACTTGGCCAATATCTCCTCATTCAACTTATTCATTCTTTCCTTCATTATGATAATAAAACAACGCTGCTCGCAAAAACACTTACTTTCCCGATGAAAAACAGAGCCAACATCAGGTTCAGATACCCCAGTTTATCACGCAGCAACTTCAAAGCTTTGTACATGTGGGCCTCCACCGTACGCAATGACACTCCCATTGTATCAGCTATCTCCTTATTCTTCATATCATGCAGATAGCTGAGTTTGAATACCATCCGGCACTTGTCCGGCAATTCATTGATGGCATCGGACAGCTTCCTCCTGAGTTCGGCATCCTCTATCCGTTTCACCACATCATTGCTGTCAGGTTGATAGAACTCAACCCTCTTTTTATGGATTTCGAGCATGACAGCCTCATAGCCACTCACAATGTCCCGATGCTTCAGAACGTTCAAGGCACGGGTATACACCGCCCTATACAGAAAAGCCTGAATCTGCTCTCCCACCTTCATGGTATCTTTCCGCTTCCACAGCTCCACGAAAACATCCTGTACCACATCTTCCGCATCTTCTTCCCCCACAATGCGTGTGGCATAGAACAGCAGGTTGGTATAATACCTGCGGAAAAGGGATTTATATGTCAAGTCGAAATGTTCATTCATATGTTAGCCGGTTATCGGGGACTGTACCATGCCTGACCTGGCTTATCCCCCATTTCAAATTCGAAAACACTTCCATCCATTATCTGTTCATGCGTAATATAACTTTTGTCATAGTTCTTACCGTTGAGTTTGACAGATTGAATGTAGCAATTTTCCTTGCTCACCGCCGGCGCCAGTACCGTAAAGGTCTTTCCACCGGGCAGGTGCATCTTCATTTCCGGATATAGGGGGGTACCGATTTCATATTTTCCACCAACCGGGTCTACCGGATAAAAGCCCATCGCACTGAACACATACCAGGCGGACATCTGTCCGCAATCCTCGTTGCCGCACAAACCGGCAGGAGTGTTCAGGTAGAGTTCACGCATCACCCGGGCTGCATATTTCTGGGTTTTCCAAGGTTGATCCACAGCATTGAACAGATAGATGACGTGATGGCTAGGCTCATTTCCATGCGCATACTGGCCAATCATCCCGGTGCTGAAAATAGGCAACTCATCATCTGCAGAAGGATTGTAAGTAAACATACTGTCCAGCTTCTGGGCAAACCGTTCCTTACCTCCGGTCAAAACTATCAAACCGTCAATATCCTGCTGCACAGACCAGAAGTATTGCCAGCCGTTGCTCTCGCAGATGTGCGGAGTATAGTCGTCCGGCGAGAAGTTCCGGATAAACTCTCCCTTGTCATCACGGGGCTGCATGAAAGAACTTACCGGATTGTAGACATTCCGGTAATTACGGGAACGCTTATAAAACTCGTCCGCAACCTCCTTATCGCCCAGCTTCTCTGCCATACGGGCTATACAATAGTCATCATATGCATATTCCAGTGTTTTAGAAAGTGACCAGTTTTCCGAATTATACTGATCTGTCACATTATAAGGAACATAGCCATATTTCTTATATAACCCAATGCCACGATAGGAATCGATATTGGCAGTAGCTACACAAGCCTCCAAGGCCTTTTTCGCATCGAAGTCCCCAATACCTTTCAGATAGGCATCTACAATAACCGGCACAGAGTGGTAACCTATCATCATATCTGTCTCGCCCCCCTGAAAATTCCATACGGGAAGGCGGCCGTTCTGTTCGAAGAAGGCGAGGAAGGACTTCACCATATCATTCACCCGTTCCGGCTCAATAAAAGTATAGAGAGGATGAGCCGCACGGTAAGTGTCCCACAAGGAGAAAGTACTGTAATTTGTCCAGCCCTCTACCCGGTGCACTTGCTTGTCGGGACCGTAATAGGCGCCGTCCACATCACTGTAAATGGTAGGAGCAATCATCGAATGATATAAAGCTGTATAGAACTTGACTTTCTCATCGCGGTCATCGCATTTTATTTCTATCCGGGACAATTGTTCGTTCCAATCATCCTGCACAGCAGCCAGGTATTTGTCGAAATCATCATCAGGTACTTCTGCTGCTAGATTACGTGCCGCCCCTTCCATACTTACACCGGAGATGGCAGTACTGACAAGAATCTGTTCTCCTTCCTTAGTCTGAAAGTCGAATCGTGCAATGACAGATGTTCCTATCCGCTTGCCTTCTTTCTCTATGGCAGCTGTATCGAGCTGCATCGCAGCAAACGGTTTGGAGAAACGTGTACGGAAGTAGAGGCGCTGGTCGCGTGCCCAACCGTCAGAGTAACGGTAACCTTGCACCGTTACCGAATCGACGGCTTCTATGTGAGAATCATTGGTAAAATCCCAATTCATGGCTTTCCGCAAATTCAGGAAAACGGCAGCATCGGCTTTTGGGAAAGTATACCGCTGAATGCCACAACGCTCGGTGGCCGTCAACTCTACATTTATATTATAATCTTTCAGACGCACCTGATAATATCCAGCGCTTGCCGACTCTTCCGAATGAGAGAACAAAGAGTGAATGCCGAGCGGAGCTTCCGCCTCCTTATAAGGCAATGTCACCGGCATAAAAGAGATGTCATACAAGTCACCAGCGCCGGTTCCGGAGAGATGGGTATGGCTGAAGCCTGCAATGGTACTGTCCGGATAAAAATATCCGGAAATACGGTCCCAGCCCGGCAGTCCGTTGTCAGGACTGAGCTGCACCATGCCAAACGGCGCCTGGGCACCCGGATAGGTGTTTCCAGTAAAATCTGTACCGATAAAGGGATTCACAAACTCTGTATAAGACACACTCTTCACATCCGACACCTGCGAGGTGCATGCCAGAAAGGATGAAAAGACCACAAACAAACAACAAGATTTTATCAAATTCATAACATTATAGGGTTAACGTGTATAGTATAACAACCTAACCGGATAAAACACTTACACATCTTGTCACTTTTCTACAGAATTCATGCAAACAAAAGTAATACAAAATTCCGATTAATCCTCTTTTTTATTTTGTAAAAATATACTTTACACTATCTTTGTCACAAAAAGTCACAATGAATTACACGACCTATCTTTTCGACTTTGATTATACGCTTGCTGATTCTTCCCGCGGAATCGTCACTTGTTTCCGCAACGTACTGACCCGTCACGGATATACAGAGGTGACGGATGACGACATCAAACGTACTATCGGCAAGACTCTGGAAGACTCTTTTTCCATCCTCACCGGCGTGACAGATGCCGGACAACTGGCAGGATTCAAGGCAGAATACCGAAAAGAGGCCGATACGCATATGACTGTCAACACGGTGCTTTTCCTGGAAACCAAGTCCGTACTGACTGCACTGAAGGACTCCGGCGCCCGCATCGGAATCATCTCGACCAAATACCGATTCCGCATCAAGGAACTCCTCGACCAGCATTTTCCTGAAGATTTTATGGACATCATCGTGGGTGGTGAAGACGTGAAAGCCGCCAAGCCATCTCCCGAAGGGCTACTCCTTGCCATTAAGCGGCTACATGTCAGCAAAGCCGAGACCCTCTATATAGGCGACAGCACGGTAGATGCGGAAACAGCCCAAGCGGCCGGAGTAGACTTTGCTGGAGTCACCCACGGAGTAACCACTGCCAAAGAATTGGAGAAGTACCCACACCGGAAAATAATGAACACCTTGGAAGAACTGCTGGCAGTTCAGGAGGAGTATCCTTCCATATTCAAGATTGAAAATCCCATCCGGCCGGAAAACGCGCATGCCACTTCTCCCCGGAAACAGAAAAGGATAAGCGTCTGGCAAATCCTCCTTCTAGTGACACTCTTCTGGCTGGCTATTGAAGAGCTGGACATGACCGACGACAGCAACTTCTTCCCGGTTGTTTTCATACTGACATTGTGGGGTATCCTCCAAAAAAGAAGGATACTACCCAACAAAGCAAAAACTTTCATCGACTCATGGTGGCACCCCTGCGCAGTACGCTTACGCGCATTTCACATCAAGCTGATACAAGGGAGAAAAACTCCTCCCGCTGGCAACGAAACCTGCACCTGCCTGAATTGTGGCACCACCTATACCGGCAACTACTGTAACCGTTGCGGACAAAGCCGTAACACTCCACGCTATCGGTTGAGCAACGCGCTTAAAAACATTGCCGGAGGCTTCTTCAATATAGATAATGGCTTTGGACGTACCCTTCTGGAACTCCTCTACCGTCCGGGATACATGATTAGAGACTTCATCGGCGGTAAGCGTGTAGAGTATTTTCGCCCGTTCCAGACACTCTTCATTCTTGCAGCCCTTTATATCATGGCTGTACAACTGGTAGACCCGGAAGCTCTGAGCAAAAAAGAAAAGACGGAAAAGACAGAGCAGACAGACAAAGAAGAAATCATTGCCGCTAAAGAGAAGCTTACCAAAAAGATGGAGAAAACCTATAGCAAAGAGGAAAAGCGAGCCCTCGCCATCACTATAAAAAGCCTGGAGAAAAGCTTGAACAAACTGGAAGAGAAGAACGACTCCACTTCTGCCACACAGGTATCCGAACAGAACAGCGATGATGGCGACCTCATCGATGAATTTGTAAACGACACCTCGGAAGTGGGAGACAGACTGGAAAAAGTCTTCCAGAACTCTCCTTTCCTAATGAAAGTATGGAATCTGATGAAGAGCTGGGGACACGGAAACAAGGCATTCCGCATCATTGCCACACTGCCTTTGTTTGCACTTGCCACCCAACTTGCCTTCCGACGCCGGAAATATAAGTTAAACTACAATACCACGGAGCATGTGTTCATACAAGCCTACATAGCTTGCCAGATACTCCTGCTGAGCATCATCGTGCTGCCTTTCAACGGGTACGCAAAGGTAGACGATTTGTATGAGCTGCCTTTATGGCTTATTTTCGTCCTATTCTGTTGGGATTACAAACAATTGTACCGCTGCACCTGGTGGAGAAGCTTTTGGCGCACTATCCTCATGCTGACTTACAGTCTTGTGCTACTCGTCATATTCGCGTGTCTTGTAATGGCGCTGATGCTGGCCGGTATCTATGTTCTGAAATTCATTTTGTAACAGAAACCATCCCTACACGGACTGTTTCTCCTTGATGAAACAGTTTTTCTCCAATAATCTAAAAGTACAATCTGCATTAAAAGAACAAAAAAGCAAAAGAACATTTGTCTATTTAGAATAAAAAGAGTACTTTTGTGCCCGATTATTCCGCACCGGGTTCGACCAAGTGCTTTCTAAGTGATTAGAGACCACCCGACGGAGCTAACTTATACATTATATATAAGAAATGTACGCAATTGTAGAAATCAACGGTCAGCAATTCAAAGCAGAAGCTGGCAAAAAGCTGTTTGTACACCACATCCAGAATGCAGAAAACGGTGCAACAGTAGAGTTTGACAAGGTTCTTTTGGTAGACAAAGACGGCAACATCACCGTAGGTGCTCCCACAGTAGAGGGTGCAAAGGTTGTTTGCCAGGTCGTATCAAACATGGTAAAAGGCGATAAAGTTCTTGTTTTCCACAAGAAAAGAAGAAAAGGTTATCGTAAGTTGAACGGTCACCGTCAACAATTCACAGAGTTAACAATTACAGAAGTAGTAGCTTAATCAATTAAAACAGTAAGAAGAAATGGCACATAAAAAAGGTGTCGGTAGTTCTAAGAACGGCCGCGAATCACAGAGTAAGAGATTAGGCGTTAAGATATTTGGTGGCGAAGCTTGCAAAGCAGGTAACATCATCGTTCGTCAAAGAGGTACTGAATTCCATCCGGGTGAAAACATCGGTATGGGTAAAGACCACACTCTTTTCGCTTTAGTAGACGGAACTGTACAATTCAAAGTGGGCAAGGAAGACAGAAGTTCAGTTTCTGTTATCCCTGCAGAAAATGCAGAAGCATAAGTTTCCGAACAAGAAATAAGGAAAAGGGATGCAATCCGAATAGGTTGCATCCCTTTCTTTTATGTCAAAAGCAACACTTTATTTGTTTTTTCCATATCTTTGCACTCACAAAACCGAATAACATAAAAACAAGTATAAGATATGCTTACCATCAAACAAATTACAGAAAACACCGACGCGGTTCTCCGCGGACTGGAAAAGAAGCATTTTAAAGATGCAAAAGCAACGATAGAACAAGTGCTTGCATTCAATGACAAAAGACGTAGCACGCAGAATCAATTAGATAAAAACCTGGCAGAAGTGAACTCGCTCTCCAAATCTATCGGGCAACTGATGAAAGAAGGGAAGAAAGAAGATGCTGAAACAGCTAAAGCACGTGTAGCCGAAATCAAAGAAACCAGCAAAGCTTTACAAGCAGAAATGGACAAAGCACAGGAAGACATGACCAACCTGCTTTACACCATTCCCAATGTTCCTTATGACAGTGTGCCCGAAGGTGTAAGCGCTGAAGACAATGTGGTGGAAAAAATGGGCGGTATGGAAACCGAACTCCCCAAGAATGCGCTTCCCCATTGGGAACTTGCCAAAAAATACGACTTGATAGATTTTGACTTGGGCGTGAAAATCACAGGGGCAGGTTTTCCTGTATATAAAGGTAAAGGGGCACGTCTTCAACGCGCATTAATCAATTTCTTCCTAGATGAAGCCCGCGCTTCCGGTTACGAAGAAATCATGCCACCGACGGTAGTAAACACCGCATCGGGCTACGGAACAGGACAACTTCCCGACAAAGAAGGACAAATGTATCATTGTGAAGTAGATGATTTGTACTTGATTCCAACCGCAGAAGTTCCTGTAACCAATATCTATCGTGACGTGATTTTGGACGAAAAACAATTGCCTATCAAGAATTGCGCATATACTCAATGTTTCCGTCGTGAAGCCGGATCTTACGGCAAAGACGTACGTGGGTTGAACCGTTTGCACGAATTCTCAAAAGTAGAACTGGTACGCATTGACAAACCCGAACATTCCAAACAGTCACATCAGGAAATGTTGGACCATGTAGAAGGCCTGTTGAAGAAATTAGAACTCCCCTATCGCATTCTCCGCCTTTGCGGTGGTGATATGAGTTTTACAGCTGCACTTTGCTTTGACTTTGAGGTTTATTCGGAAGCACAACAGCGTTGGCTGGAAGTAAGTTCTGTATCCAATTTCGATACGTATCAGGCTAATCGCCTGAAATGCCGTTACCGTTCTGCCGAAAAGAAAACAGAATTATGCCATACTTTGAACGGTTCCGCACTGGCTTTGCCGCGTATTGTTGCAGCCTTATTAGAAAATAATCAGACTCCGGAAGGTATCCGTATCCCTAAAGCATTAGTTCCTTATTGCGGATTCGAGATGATTGACTAATAACAGCTAATTACATATATTGAATGTCATTCTGAGTATTATTCAGAATCCGATCTTTCCCGACAGATTCTGTCTTGTATGCAGAATGACATTCTTTTTTATTATTTCAACCTGATTACTAACCATTTAACCTATTATTATGAATACTTCACAGAAAAATTTCATGGTACCTCTTGCCTTTGTAGGCATGATGTTTTTTGCAATTGGTTTTGCATTGGGCATTAACTCTTTCCTAATGCCGGTATTAGAACGGTCAATGGAAATGTCGGCTTCAGAATCCAATCTCCTGCTTGCCGCCACGTTTGTTCCATTCCTAATTTTTGGTATACCGGCCACCAAAT
>ENA-OUQI01001522-OUQI01001522.1-human-gut-metagenome-genome-assembly--contig:-NODE-1522-length-14446-cov-18.562435_pt1 | contig 14446 bp, 7 predicted proteins | sample MGYA00237953_ERZ548840 | MGnify/ENA primary metagenome ERZ548840 (study PRJEB26490, sample SAMN05194690) | human gut metagenome | biome: terrestrial biome; feature: human-associated habitat; material... | reverse complement strand
CGCAGCCGCCGGAGCGGTGCTTAAGCCGTCAGGCGGGAATTGTGCGGTGTTGCCTTAGGTTTCCGGAAACACCTCTGATTGAGGCAGGCTATGCGCCGATGATACAAAGAACAGCACAAATTCCTGTTCCTGCTGCCTGTTCCGGCATAAACTGCACCCAATTTGTTTTTGCTATATTTATATTACCTGTTTTGCAGCGGAATTTCAAGAGATTTCTGTAATAAAGCGCTAAAATTTTCGTAAGTTGCTGGGTCGATTTGTGTAAAATTGACACACATTTACAGGAATCTTTGTTAAACTAGACAAAAAACGATTTAATACCGCGAAATATCCCGCCGTTTTCTCTATGCAAATAGAACAAAATGCACCGCCTTGCCCCACGGCAAAACGGGGGCTGGCAGTGCATTTGTTGTACTTATGTTGTTGATGCCGCATAAAGGCGCGGGCAGCATCAGCTGCCCAGGATATAGAGCGGATTTTCGCCCGCATAGGTGTTGCGGCGATCCCATGCCGTATGGGTTGCCAGATAGTTGCACCAGGCGGTATAGCCTACCGGCTGCATGTGGATGCCATCGGCTTCGTATTCGTCAATCTGGCTGCCATCGGGCTGATTCAGTGCTTCGGCAATATTGACAAAGTAGCAGCCCTTGCGCAGCGCCATGTTAGCCAGCAGGTTGTTGACCAGCTTGATGCGGTCATTCTGCAAGCCGGGCTTGGAATCCTTGACCCATTCCTGAACGCCGGGGATGGACTGCACATAGATCGGTACGTTCGGCAGGCTTTCGTGGAACATGTCGATCATTTTTTCATAATAGGTGATGAACTTGGTGGCGGTGTCCTCGCTGCCGTTGACCAGGGTGTTGGTGCCGAACAGGATATACAGCGCATCGGGCTGGGTCTCCACCACGGCATCAAAGGCCGGTTCCTGCACATTGCGGATGTGATCCTTGACGGTGGTGTTATAGACAACACTTTCCGGACCGGCGCCACGGTAGGCGCGCACATGGGCGTTCTGGTAGCCGGTGGCATAACACTCCATGCCCTCGGTAATGCTGTCACCCAAAAAAGTAACAGTGTCAAAGTGGCTGCGCTCCACGGTGCCAAGGGCAGGCAGGGCGGCCATGCGGGAATCGGTGTTCAGGTACTCCAGATCTATGGTCTGTTCCACCGGGGTGGCTGTATCCCACGCGGCGTTATCCACGGCGGGAAGCAGGCGCTGGGGGTTACCCGGCGTTTGAGCGGTGGGTTCGGGCTGCTCCGGGGTTGCCGTGGCAGCAGTTTCCGCTGTGGGCATGGTAGGCTCCGCCTGGGGGGTGTTCGCCTGCTGATTGTGGCGGGACATCCAGAAAAAGCCTGCAGCTGCACACAGTATGATCAGCACCACCATCAGGGCAACTACCGCGTTGCGGCGGCGGCGCTGTTTTTCTATCTTTTGGCGGTAGTGGTAATAATCAGCCATAGGGTTTATTTTCTCCTTTTATCAGCAGCCCCGGCGCGCCGGAGGGCAAAAGCAACAGATATAGATATTATACCCCGCTGCACACATTGGCGCAATAGCCCACCGGGAAAAGGCGCTAATTTTTACACTTGCTTTTTTTCTTGCTTGACGCTTTGTTGGGCGGCCCGTATAATAGAATTAGAAAATAGTATCCGCGGCCTGGGGGTTGGCCCCGCCGCGGCACGGCGGCCACGAGCGCGCCAAAAAAATGCCGGATTGTTCCGGCTAATTACGCAGCTTTTTGCCTGCGTTACAGGAGGACTTTTTATGGAATGGATGATCGCATCGGACTCTTCTTGTGAGATCCGTACCCTGCCGGACACTGCACCGGGGGTTCAGTTTGCATTGGTTCCATTCAAGATTCGCGTTGGCGAGCGCGAGTTTGTGGACTTGCCCACCCTGAACACCAAAGCCATGCTGCAGGCTATGACGGATTATAACGGCGCCAGCGCCACCGCCTGCCCCAGCCCGGAAGAATGGGCCGAGCTGTTTTTGATGGCGGACAAAAGCATTGCGCTGACCATCAGCCATAATCTTTCGGGCAGCTACAACGCCGCGCTGGCCGCGCGGGAGATGGTGCTGGAAGAACACCCCGAAAAGCAGATTTTTGTGTTGGATACCCTGAGCTGTTCCGGCGCGCTGGCCGGTGCAGCAGAGCTGGCCAACAAGCTGATCCGGATAGGAACCAACTTTGATACCATCTGCATTGAGCTGGCCAACTGGGCACAGAAAGGGCACATTATGTTTGCCCTGGCCAGCTTTGATAACCTTGCCAAAGCCGGGCGGGTCAGCCGCGTGGTGGGCTTTATTGCCGGGCGGCTGAACATGCGCGTTTTGGGCCGCCGCACCGAAGATGGCACAATCGACTTTTTCTTTAAGACGCGCGGCGAAGCGCGGGTGCTTGCCAAGATTTTGGAACAGATGGACGAGGACGGTTACGATGGTGTGCGCCCGGTGCTGATCAGCGAGTGCAACAACCAGAACGCCGCCAACCTGTTGGAACACGGCATCCACGCCAAATGGCCGGATGCGCGGGTGGATATTGTGCCCTGCAGCGGTCTGTGCAGCTTTTACGCACAGGACCAGGGCGTGATCATCACCTATTAAATTTTGAGCTGAATGACCTGCAAACGGGGCCGCTATCCTGTTTGCAGGATTTTTTATATTTATTTCATCCGAAAACGATCCATACAGAATGCCCATATAAAAAGAAAAAGCACATGCTCTCCTGACTGGCCGGATTTTCCCGGCTGACATGGGGCATATGCTTTTATTTTATCTAAGGCAACACCGCACAATTCCCGCCTTGCGGCTTAAGCACCGCTCCGGCAGCTGCCGCACCTCGCTCGCCGTATCGGCACTTAGAATTATGCGGTATTGCCCTAATTTGAATTTTGCTGAATTTTGTTTTCGCCCTGATTTTACAGCCAGAACTGCACCAGACGGCTGACATTCTGGTACAGCGCGGGATTCTGGCCCAGAAGGCCCGGTTCCGCAGCAAAGTAGACACAGAAGCTGTAACAGATCCCCACGGCAACAGCTGCCAGCATCGCCCCCTGCAGCATGTGCTGCACGGTATGCAGGATGCTGCCCGATGCCGCGGCCTGCACACGCGGGGCAAGGGCGCTTTCGGCCCACAGCCAGACCAATGCGGCGGCGAACAGCAGCGGGGTTAAATAGTCGCTGAGATAGCGGTAGAGCACACCGGCCATCTGGCAGTCCAACGCGGCCAGAATAACAGCCAGCAGCACGGGCAGCAGCACCATGGCGCGCAGGTCTTTCTGCCTTGCCATACGGCGGCGCAGCAAAGGCAGGGCCGCAAAGGCCCACAGCAGCGGCAGGCTGACCAGGGCACCGCCGTAAAATACTTCGGTAATGGTCATACCCATAAAGTTTGTCTGCATTTTGGTACCCGCCAGGTAGGGGAACACCGCCTGCACCACCGGCAGGGACAGGAAATAGGTGAACAACGCCGGGGCCAGCCGCCCAATGCGGAAGCCGCGGTGGGTCATATCGTTGCTGGTCAGGTTGTAATTGGCGCCAAAATCAAACGGCGAGCCGAACCGCGCGGCATTGTAGGCCATCAGCCCCAGGGCTACCAGAATAACCGGCAGAACAAAGGCGATGGCTTCGGTTATTCCCTGCTTGCTGCGCAAGCGTTTTTGCCGGATATACTGCGGCCAGAAGATCGGCAGGCAGAGCACGGCAAACAGCTCCATCTGGGGGCGGCATCCCGCCACCAGCGCCATGCACAGGCTGCCAAGCGCCATGTGCAGCATGATTTTGCCATGGTGCTGCACCGGGGTGTTGGCGGCGCACAGCCACTGCCACAGGGCCAGCAGCACAAATGCCGCGCCGCACAGGATGGCGTATTCATACACCGAGGGGCGCAGCAGCAGGTAGTACACCTGGCTGCCGCCCGCAATGCCCGCCGCAGCCAGCAGGCAGGCCGCCGCTGAGGCGGACGGGAACCAACGCTGCGCAGCCTGCCGCACCAAACCAAACACTGCCAAAATCAGCAGCCAGGCCATCACGATCATGGCCAAGCTGGGCGGCAGGTCCGGTACGCCGGTCAGCAGCTCAAACGGAAGCTGGAACAGCAGGCACGGCACAATGCCAAAGTAAACATAGTACCGCCCCTGATAATAAGCAACATCCCACAAAGCATCCGGGGCCGCGCTCTGACGGGCAGCGGTATCGTAAGGGTTCTGCATCTCCGCCATGGCGGCGGGCGGGTCGCGCTGCAGATCCAGGCGGCCATTCAGCAGGCTGTGGGCCAGAGCGCCGTACTGCGCGGCGGAATCATTCTGCCAATCGCTGATATGCTGGGTGAAGGTGATGCGGCTTTCGCCGTCCCAGTTTTCGACATTATAAAACGAGGTCGCCACGCCGGAGTTGCGGGCATCGGCAAAGGGGGCCGCTGTGGCCAGCAGGCAGAGCATGCAGCCCAGCACCAGCACCGCCGGGCGGTATTTGGCGCGGTGGGTCAGGTAGGCTTCGTGCCACGCGGCAGCGCCGGGGCGCAGCCCCCACAAGGCCAGCAGTGCCAGATACACCACTGCCAGCCGCAGCAGCGAGAAATCCATCGGGCGGGGTACGTTGGCCAGAACCGCCTGCACGGTATAGTTCAGGTCATAACTGCGGTACTCTCCGCTATAGCCCTCCGCTTGCAGGGTCAGGGTATCCACCGCGCCGGAAAAATCCAGCGTGCGCACCAGGCTGCGTGCCGCTCGCGGGGCCGCCTGCCACTGCCAGCTCTGGCGCGGGGCGGTGCTGGCTTCGTCGGTACCGGACACCCACAGGATAAACAGCGGGTTCTGATCCTGCGGATAGTTGCCGTCATACTGGTAGACAACGCCATCCAGCACAACGTTATACAGCGGCTGATGGATGCCGGTAAAGGTAAGGGTACTGTGCTCATCGTTCAAAGCAATCGGCTCCCCATCCGCCGGGGCATCCTGCAAATAGGCGCGCAGGTCAACGGGCTGGTAGCCGTGGGTTGCAAAATAGGGTGCGTTGCCCACGAATACTTCCAGGCCAATGGCGGCAATCAGCAGCGCAGCAACCGTCCAAAGTGTGCGGTACCGCCGCCCGCTGCGCAGGCGGAGTAACAGCACAGTGCCGCAGGCCCACAGTGCCGCCCCATTGATGGCCAGCAGGCGGAACAGATCAAACCCCTGCGCCAGCCCCGGCTGGGCAAACACACATGCTGCGATGATCCACACTGCCAGCACAATGCCCGGCCCGGCCAGTACATCCGCATGGGTTGCCCTGCGGTCGCACAGCCGCCCCGGCAGTGCCCAAACCAGCACCCCCAACAGGGTGCTGACACAAATTGCTGCTGCAAACATAAAAAGCCCCCATACCAAAGTGTATGGGGGTATTATACTATGAATTGCGGTTTTTGTCGATATTGGGGGTGCAGGCGTCCTCTTCCTGCGGGTCGGACGGCTGTTCGCCTGCCCGCTCCGCTTTGCGGTACTGCGCGGGGGAAAGCCCGGTTTCCTTTTTGAACACACGGCTGAAATACAGCGGGTTATCATACCCGACGATCTCGGAAACTTCACCGATGCTGTATTTGGTGCGTTCCAGCAAGCGCTGTGCATTGACGATACGCAGCGACTGGATATACCGTGCGGGCGACAAGCCCACATACTGTTTGAAGCTACGGATGAACCATGCCGTGCTCATGTGCAGGGACTCGGCGTATTCATCCACATTGATGCGGGCAGTATAATTCTCGTTAAAATAGGCGGCTGCGGCTTCGATCTGCCCCCGCGTGGTGCCGTTGATCGACCGCCGTTCCTGCCGCTGGCGGCTGACCAGCACCAGCATCATCTGGAACAGCCCGGCCGTATAATCCCGATAGGCGTACTGGCAGAGCTGCAATTCCTGGATCATGCGGCGGAAAGTATTTTTGTACTCCGGCACAATGCCGCTGTAAAACACATGGCCATCCAGCGGAATCTCATGCGCCTGCAGCACTGCAGCGGCCTCGCTGCCGGAAAAATAGACCCAGAACACCTCCGGGTGGTCCTCAAGATAGTAGATATAGCGGCGCTCTTCCTGCAGGCGGTACAGCACCATATGACCCGCTGTTACCACATGCTCGGCATCATCAAACCAGAAGTGCGCCTTGCCCGCAGCGATATAAAACAGCTGATACGCATTTTCATCATACCGCGTAATAGTTGGCAGGCTGGCGTGCTTTTTCAATCGGCATGTTCCGCAGGAATCCACTGTAAGCGGTGCAGTACAGCTGCCGTCCGCAGCCTGGCGGCTGTTGATGGAACCAAAATTGATATACATCTGTGTTGCCCCCTCGTGTTGGCTGGGTAAGACGGGCGCCCCCATCTTTTATGTAGATTGTATAATATTATCCACTTATAGTGCAAGTGCAACTGGCCAAATCATATTGTTTTGTTATACTCCTGTTATGATTTTCGCAAATAATATTAGAATTATTATCAAAATGTTTTTTCAGCTTTTCTGTTTTGCTGCGGGGCCACAACAAAAAAGTGCCCGCCTGCTGCAAGGCAGCGTGCGGGCGCTTTCATGCTTATTCCTTTGCTTTTGAGTCGGGATTATTCAATGCCGGTCACGGTATAATCTTTGTCCTCAACAGCTTTTTTCAGCACAGTGTCATCCACCGGCTTATCCAGCGTTACAACAGCGGTACCGGCGGTGTGGCTTACTTCGGCGGCGGAAACACCGTCCAGCGCTTCCAGTGCCTTTTTCACGGTTGCTTCGCAATGGCCGCACATCATGCCTTCAATTTTAATGGTCTTATTCATGGTCGTGTTCTCCTTTTTGCTTGTTTTGTGTGCTTTGCGTTTATGGTCATGTTTGGTGCTGCGAATATCGAACAGGTTCAGCCGCAGTGCGTTGGAAACCACGCAGAAGCTGGACAGGCTCATGGCCGCAGCGCCGTACATCGGGTTCATCTGCCAGTGCAGCAGCGGGATAAAGACACCTGCCGCCAGGGGGATGCCCAACACATTGTAGGCAAAGGCCCAGAACAGGTTTTCGTGGATATTGTGCAGAGTAGCGCGGCTCAGGCGGATGGCGGCGGGCACATCGCTCAGGCGGCTCTTCATCAGCACAACGTCAGCGGCGTCAATCGCAACATCCGTACCGGCGCCAATGGCAATACCGACATCCGCGCGGGTCAGGGCCGGTGCATCGTTGATGCCATCGCCCACCATGGCCACGCGGCCCTTGTTTTTCAGGCTGCGGATCACAGCTTCCTTGCCATCGGGCAGCACACCGGCAATCACTTCGTCCACACCGGCCTGTGCACCAATGGCTTTGGCGGTGCGCTCGTTATCGCCGGTCAGCATCACAACACGGATGCCCATGCCCTGCAGTTCACGCACAGCCTGCGGGCTGTCCTCCTTGATGACGTCCGCCACCGCGATAACGCCCTGCATGGTGCCATCCTTGGCAAAGAACAGCGGGGTCTTGCCCTGGGCGGCCAGTGCTTCGGCGCTGGATGCCATCTTTTGCGGCACCGCCACGCCAAGGGTCTGCATCAGCTTGGCGTTGCCGCCGTACAGGGTACTGCCGTTCAGCACAGCCGTCAGGCCGTTGCCGGGCAGAGCCTGGAAATCTGCCACCTCGGCGGGGGGCAGGTTATCCTCCTGTGCCTTTTGCAGCACAGCGCGGGCCAGCGGGTGTTCACTCTTCTGCTCCAAGGCAGCAGCAAGGCTCATCAGTACCTGCTCCGTCACACCGTCTGCGGGCAGGATATCCGTCACGCGCGGCTCGCCGCTGGTGATGGTGCCAGTTTTATCCAGGGCAACGATCTCGGTTTTACCGGTCTGCTCCAGCGAAACCGCGGTTTTGAAGAGAATGCCGTTTTTAGCGCCCACACCATTACCAACCATAATGGCAACCGGCGTTGCCAGGCCCAGCGCGCAGGGGCAGCTGATGACCAGCACTGAAATACCGCGGGCCAAGGCAAAACCGACCGTCTGCCCTGCCAGCAACCACACGATGGTGGTGATAACGGCCAGCGTGATCACCACCGGCACAAACACACCGGAGACGCGGTCTGCAATTTTGGCAATGGGTGCCTTGGTGGCTGCGGCATCGCTGACCATCTGGATGATCTGAGCCAGCGTGGTATCCTGACCCACGCGGGTGGCACGGCAGCGCAAAAAGCCGGATTGGTTCAGGGTTGCGGCGCTCACGCTGTCGCCTTCGGCCTTATCCACCGGGATGCTCTCACCGGTCAGGGCCGATTCGTTCACCGCGCTGCTGCCTTCCAGCACCACGCCGTCAACGGGGATATTCTCGCCGGGACGCACCACAAACACATCGCCCTGCTGCACCTGTTCGATGGGAACGGTAACTTCCGCCCCATTGCGCAGCAGCGTTGCGGTTTTGGGGGCCAGGTTCATCAGGCCTTTCAGGGCATCGGTGGTCTTGCCCTTGGAGCGGGCTTCCAACGTTTTGCCCACCGTGATCAGGGTCAGGATGGTTGCGGCGGATTCAAAATAAAACTCCTCCATATAGCCCATCACGGCCATGGCATCCCCCTGCACCTGGGCCACCGTCATGGCAAACAGAGCGTAAGTGCTGTAGCCAAAGGCCGCGGTAGCGCCAAGGGATACCAGGGTATCCATATTGGGGGCACGGTTCCACAGCGCCTTAAAGCCGCTGATAAAGAACTTTTGGTTGATGACCATGATGATAATGGTGAGCAGCATCTGTAAAATACCCATTGCCACATGGTTGCCCTGCATAAAGCCCGGCAGCGGCCAGTTCCATAGCATGTGCCCCATGGAGAAGTACATCAGCACCACCCAGAAGATCAGCGAGGCAATCAGGCGGCGTTTGAGGCGCGGGGTCTCGGTATCTTTTAAGGCATCTGCTGACGGCGCGGCGGACTGGGCGGCAGCGTTTTTAGGGCTTGCGCCATAGCCTGCGGCTTCCACTGCGGCCACAATATCTGCCGGAGCGGCGGTGCCCTCCACACCCATTGAGTTGGTCAGCAGGCTGACCGAGCAGGATGTTACGCCCGGCACTTTGCTGACGGCTTTTTCCACCCGGGCACTGCACGCGGCGCAGCTCATCCCGGTTACGTTATATTGTTCCACTTCTTTCCTCCGGTTTCCTCTCTTTTGCGGTAGTGATTCTATAATTCCTGTGTGATGATTGGTGAGTGGTTTCGCTTTGGTGTTTGAACACGGGTTGTTGATGTTTGAGTCGTTTCTATCCTCACTCCCCTTTTGGTTAGCGGCTAGCCTGCAATTCGATGTATTATTGAGGTTACCATTTCTATCCACACTCTCCTTGCGGAGAGCGATACGTTGGGGGCAACCAAGGCCGATGCGGCATTTCTATCCACACCCTCTCACAGGGAATGACTGGCATTTATTCATGGCTCTGGTAATGTTACACAAACTTTTACCGATGTTTGTGAACAGAAAAACAATTGTACTGGGCACTGGCATGGCATTTTTGCTGGCTCAAACACTCGTGCATTTATTTCATGTTCTGCTTCTGCTATTTTGTGCAGGCAATGCTTATTTCATCAGTTTCTGCAGCGTTTTCAGCAGCTCATCCACAACTTCGTCATTCCCGGCACGGATACCATCCGCCACACAGGTGCGGATATGGTTTGCCAGCAGCTCACGGTTGAACGCGTTCATCGCCGCCGTTACCGCCGCCGACTGCACCAGAATATCCGGACAATACACTTCGTTTTCCACCATCCCACGGATGCCCCGAATCTGCCCTTCGATCCGGTTCAGTCTGTGGACCAGGCTTTTATACTCTTCTTCACTGCGATGCTTTGTTTTGTGTGCACAGCAGCAACACGGTTCCTTCTTTTCGTTTTCCTGCATTATGTTACCCTCCCATCACATGCAAGGTACCCCGGCGGGGTATATTCACTATATACCCCGGTGGGGTACTTTGTCAAGTAGATAATATAATATTTTTATATTATTTTATGCGAGAGTTTTTTACTATAGCAATTTTTAAAATTAAAGCGGATATCCGCATGAACAAAGCCACCCTGAACAGTCAGAAAGAGAAACATTTTATGCTCTCCTTGCGGAGAGCGACTCAACGTGCCGGACTTTCCCGCCACTGATCCCCTATTTCTATCCACGCTCTCCTTGCGGAGAGCGACTCCTCGCCCCAGCCCCAGTTGCCATCCTGTTTGGGATTTCTATCCACGCTCTCCTTGCGGAGAGCGACCGGGAACGATCGGCGCGGCTGCTGGTACAGCTGCTATTTCTATCCACGCTCTCCTTACGGAGAGCGACGCATGAGTCGCTGCACGGTCGCGGGCTCCTGCCGATTTCTATCCACGCTCTCCTTACGGAGAGCGACCAACGCCGTCAGAATAGCTTAAATCGCTCCCATAATTTCTATCCACGCTCTCCTTACGGAGAGCGACCACCAAGCATGATCAGGCAACCAACACCCACCGGATTTCTATCCACGCTCTCCTTACGGAGAGCGACCGCCCGTCCGCGATGTTATCCAGTGGGAGGGAATATTTCTATCCACGCTCTCCTTACGGAGAGCGACGCATTATACTGAGAAACAGAATCAGCCTTAGCGCCGATTTCTATCCACGCTCTCCTTACGGAGAGCGACGATCACGTAGCTTTTTATCAATGTCGAAAGTCTGGATTTCTATCCACGCTCTCCTTACGGAGAGCGACCGAGAGTGGCGAGGACACCAACGACAGTGGTAACAATTTCTATCCACGCTCTCCTTACGGAGAGCGACATAACAGAGGGGTCAATCTGTTTCGATTCAAGCATTTCTATCCACGCTCTCCTTACGGAGAGCGACGGTTTCGGCTCCGCCGTACTTATCTTGATACTATAATTTCTATCCACGCTCTCCTTACGGAGAGCGACTTTACGCAAATTTTGACGGGTTCTACTGGTGGGTAATTTCTATCCACGCTCTCCTTACGGAGAGCGACCACCCATGACTTTACGGCATTGAACGACATACTTATTTCTATCCACGCTCTCCTTGCGGAGAGCGACGAGCCGGGCAGCTGTTCCCGCCATCTTCCCCAGCGATTTCTATCCACGCTCTCCTTGCGGAGAGCGACTGCGTATTTGCCGTTCGATTCCGCCACGCCGGAAGATTTCTATCCACGCTCTCCTTGCGGAGAGCGACGTGTCCGAGCGGGAGCTACAGCCACAAACATGGAATTTCTATCCACGCTCTCCTTGCGGAGAGCGACCTTGCGACAATAGCACGGGCTTTGCATATATCGAAATTTCTATCCACGCTCTCCTTGCGGAGAGCGACTGTAATGAAATCGCTGGAAGAAATCCACCCATACATTTCTATCCACGCTCTCCTTGCGGAGAGCGACGCCCACCAAAACCGCATAAACAAGTCCCTGCCTTATTTCTATCCACGCTCTCCTTGCGGAGAGCGACAATAAGGTTTCAGATATCGCAATCTGGGATAACAAATTTCTATCCACGCTCTCCTTGCGGAGAGCGACAATGCTGGAAAAGGCACAAATGCAGGAAAAGCCAAAAATTTCTATCCACGCTCTCCTTGCGGAGAGCGACCGACAAAGTACTTGAAGCTGTTAGCAGGAACGGGATTTCTATCCACGCTCTCCTTGCGGAGAGCGACCCATTTTCGCGGTGCGGCCGTATGACGCGCCGATATTTCTATCCACGCTCTCCTTGCGGAGAGCGACCCGCGCATTGCTTTGATGGTGGGGAAGCCTCCGGCATTTCTATCCACGCTCTCCTTGCGGAGAGCGACTACTCCGCTATATACAATAGCCATTGCAAGGCCCTATTTCTATCCACGCTCTCCTTGCGGAGAGCGACTTGCGCCGGTCGGCCTCGATCTGGTTGGAAAGATATTTCTATCCACGCTCTCCTTGCGGAGAGCGACCTGTAACGGCTCGTATCATCGACCCCACTTACGATTTCTATCCACGCTCTCCTTGCGGAGAGCGACTCACAACCGTGTTGCACTGATACCACATCAACAATTTCTATCCACGCTCTCCTTGCGGAGAGCGACCACCGGGGCCAAAATCCATGACCCCGGACAGATATTATTTCTATCCACGCTCTCCTTGCGGAGAGCGACCTGCCCACCGGCGGGCAAACGTTTGAGATAAATTTATTTCTATCCACGCTCTCCTTGCGGAGAGCGACCTCCGCGCCTGGCGCGGGTCGTCCCCACGCCCATATTTCTATCCACGCTCTCCTTGCGGAGAGCGACTGAGGTCAATTCTAACAACGTCGAGACGGCCGCATTTCTATCCACGCTCTCCTTGCGGAGAGCGACCCTCATATTCACAGCACGTCACCCGGCCATCCGGGTATTTCTATCCACGCTCTCCTTGCGGAGAGCGACCCCTTGCCAAGGTCCGGCACTGTGAGGGATATGTATTTCTATCCACGCTCTCCTTGCGGAGAGCGACGCATGAGGCGCTGCACGGTCGCCGGTTCCTGCCGATTTCTATCCACGCTCTCCTTGCGGAGAGCGACCTGCCCACCGGCGGGCAAACGTTTGAGATAAATTTATTTCTATCCACGCTCTCCTTGCGGAGAGCGACTGGGATATTACCGACACGGTGGAAAGGATGATCGATTTCTATCCACGCTCTCCTTGCGGAGAGCGACTCACAACCGTGTTGCACTGATACCACATCAACAATTTCTATCCACGCTCTCCTTGCGGAGAGCGACCACCGGGGCCAAAATCCATGACCCCGGACAGATATTATTTCTATCCACGCTCTCCTTGCGGAGAGCGACCCGGGGCCAAAATCCATGACCCCGGACAGATATTATTTCTATCCACGCTCTCCTTGCGGAGAGCGACCTGCCCACCGGCGGGCAAACGTTTGAGATAAATTTATTTCTATCCACGCTCTCCTTGCGGAGAGCGACACCATTTTCGCCGTCCGGCCCTATGACGCGCCCATATTTCTATCCACGCTCTCCTTGCGGAGAGCGACTCACCAGCCGAAAAAGCGTCATCTACCTGTTGGACATTTCTATCCACGCTCTCCTTGCGGAGAGCGACAAGGCAATGTACACTATATGGGCGTGTACGAACAGATTTCTATCCACGCTCTCCTTGCGGAGAGCGACCTTGATGGTAATACCCATTGCGCCGCCCTCCGGATTTCTATCCACGCTCTCCTTGCGGAGAGCGACAGCGTTTGGAGGTCTACAAGCGGCATTATCGGGAGATTTCTATCCACGCTCTCCTTGCGGAGAGCGACGCGTATGGGCGCATTAACGACATTTCCCGCTTGATATTTCTATCCACGCTCTCCTTGCGGAGAGCGACAATTCTGCCCCGTGCGTGGGAATCTGAGTATCTGCATTTCTATCCACGCTCTCCTTGCGGAGAGCGACCCTGTTGCTCCTGACATATCATCTAAAATTTGGTATTATTTCTATCCACGCTCTCCTTGCGGAGAGCGACAAGCCCTCAAAGTTGGCAAAAACCTCATGGACAGAATTTCTATCCACGCTCTCCTTGCGGAGAGCGACTCCTCAACGCAGTGCAGATTGTAATTATCGTAATATTTCTATCCACGCTCTCCTTGCGGAGAGCGACGCCAGCAACCAGCGGGGACGACAAGAACAACGTATTTCTATCCACGCTCTCCTTGCGGAGAGCGACATCTATGGGACTTGATGGGAGGTTCAAGCTGTGAGCATTTCTATCCACGCTCTCCTTGCGGAGAGCGACACGACAGCCGGGAAACTTATTCTTAATCCATCGAATTTCTATCCACGCTCTCCTTGCGGAGAGCGACTAAGTTCCAACAAGGCCGAAACGGCCAAAACATCATTTCTATCCACGCTCTCCTTGCGGAGAGCGACCGTGCGAAGCCAGCCGAGCAAGCCAAGACATTTATTTCTATCCACGCTCTCCTTGCGGAGAGCGACCGGGTTGATTTTTTTTTTGCGTGTTGTATCATTATTTCTATCCACGCTCTCCTTGCGGAGAGCGACGTATCGCCGGATACCTCTTCGACACAATGCAAATATTTCTATCCACGCTCTCCTTGCGGAGAGCGACTCAAACGCAGTCACAAAAAACACCTCATTTCACATTTCTATCCACGCTCTCCTTGCGGAGAGCGACCGTTGTGAGTTCAACCGGAACAATGGGAAAATCAAATTTCTATCCACGCTCTCCTTGCGGAGAGCGACCGAAATAGCCAAGACGTCAAACGCAGACATAAAATTTCTATCCACGCTCTCCTTGCGGAGAGCGACAATCAGGACATTACGCACCGTAAGCGTAAGAAAAATATTTCTATCCACGCTCTCCTTGCGGAGAGCGACGGTAGCATCATCAACCGTAATGGTAATTTTAATCAATTTCTATCCACGCTCTCCTTGCGGAGAGCGACTTGTGAGTTCAACCGGAACAATGGGAAAATCAAATTTCTATCCACGCTCTCCTTG
>ENA-OUQI01001505-OUQI01001505.1-human-gut-metagenome-genome-assembly--contig:-NODE-1505-length-14570-cov-3.629625_pt1 | contig 14570 bp, 7 predicted proteins | sample MGYA00237953_ERZ548840 | MGnify/ENA primary metagenome ERZ548840 (study PRJEB26490, sample SAMN05194690) | human gut metagenome | biome: terrestrial biome; feature: human-associated habitat; material... | reverse complement strand
CGCAAAGTGGGGCGTGCAGATTGCGGGAATGATTTTTCAAACAGGCTCTAGCAACGGAAAATTGGGGGCAATGAGCTTGCCCCCAACTGACACCTGCGATTACTACGCTCTAGCGCGGCACCTCAACCATAATATATGCTTCAACTTTATCTTCTTCTTTAACGTCATTGAAATCCTGGAATACAAGACCACACTCATAGCCTGCACGAACTTCTTTGACATCATCTTTAAATCTCTTAAGGGAAGCCAGCTCACCTTCGTAGATCTGCTCCTCGTCTCTGGTGATGCGTACCTTGCATCCTCTCTGGAAGGTACCGTCAAGCACATAGCTTCCTGCGATAGTACCGACACCGGAAGCCTTGAACAGCTGACGAACCTCTGCATGGCCGATTACCTTCTCCTCGAATACCGGATCCAGCATACCCTTCATGGCAGCTTCCACGTCCTCAATTGCCTGGTAGATAACACGGTACAGACGAAGATCTACGCCTTCCTGCTCTGCCAGCTGTTTCGCTGTGGTATCAGGACGAACGTTGAATCCGATGATGATCGCATTTGATGTAGCAGCAAGGCTGACATCAGACTCATTGACAGCACCAACGCCGCCATGGATCACTCTTACAACAACCTCATCATTGGAAAGTTTTACAAGACTCTGTTTTACAGCCTCTACAGAACCCTGTACATCGGCTTTGACAATAATCGGGAGCTCCTTAAGGTCGCTTGCCTGAATCTGGTCAAACAGATTATCCAGGGAAAGTTTACCCTTAGTTTCCTCAAGAAGACGGTTCTTATTCTCGGAAACAAATGCTGCTGCAAAATTCTTAGCCTCTTTATCATTCTCAAAGGACATAAGAACCTCTCCGGCATTCGGAACATCGCCAAGACCAAGGATCTCTACAGGAGTAGACGGACCAGCCTGTTTTACACGGCGTCCCTTATCATCCATCATGGCACGTACTTTACCATTGCATGCTCCGGCTGCGATAAAATCTCCAACGTGAAGAGTACCCTTCTGTACAAGGATCGTAGCAACCGGTCCTTTACCTTTATCCAGCTGAGCCTCGATCACAAGACCTCTTGCTGCGCGGTTCGGGTTTGCTTTCAGTTCAGAAACCTCTGCTGTTAAAAGGATCATTTCAAGAAGGTCATCAATGCCCTCTCCCGTCTTGGCAGATACCGGAACGAACGGTGTTGTTCCACCCCAGTCTTCCGGAATCAGCTCATACTCGGAAAGCTCCTGTTTTACACGCTCAATATTTGCACTTGGCTTATCGATCTTGTTGATGGCAACGATGATCTCAACGCCAGCTGCCTTTGCATGGCTGATAGCTTCTACTGTCTGCGGCATAACACCATCGTCAGCTGCAACTACAAGAACAGCGATATCTGTGGAGTTTGCTCCACGCATACGCATGGCAGTGAATGCCTCATGTCCCGGTGTATCAAGGAAAGTGATCTTCTGTCCGTTGATATCAACTACATAAGCACCGATATGCTGTGTGATTCCACCAGCCTCGCCTCTTGTTACGTTTGTCTTACGGATTGCATCCAGAAGAGAAGTTTTACCATGGTCAACGTGTCCCATTACACAGACTACCGGTGGTCTTGAAACCATTGTGGATTCGTCTTCCTCTTCCTCTTTCAGAAGCTCCTCAATTACATCTACTTTTTCTTCTTTTTCTGCAATAATGTCAAATCCAAGAGCAATCTCTTCTGCCTGCTCGAAATCGATCTCGTGGTTAACCGTTACCATCTGACCTTCCATGAACAGCTTCTTAACAATTGCAGATGGCTGCATCTTCATCGCTTCTGCAAGCTCGCGGATGGTAAGCTTCTCCGGAATTGTGATCTCTTTGATCTCCGGTTTCTTCTCTTCCTGTTTCTGCTGCGGAGCAGGCTTCTGAAGTGCTTTCGGGATTCTGGACATCTGGTTTCTGCCGCCCTGGTTTGGTCTGTGTCCGCCACCTGATGTCTTATCGAAATCTTTCTTTTTATTCTTGTTCTCTCTGTCACGCTCACGCTTGCTGTCCTTGGATGTCTTGGTCAGCTCTGGTGTAAAGATTGCGTCAGATCCGCCGCCGCTTCTTCTTGCACCGCCGGAGCGCTGTCCACCCTGGTGGTTCTGTCCGCCAAAGCGTCCTTCACTACGGTTATCTCCGTCTTTTCCTCCGAAACGTCCCTGACCGCCCTGTGGTCTTCCCTGGCCAAATCTGCTGCCATTTCCGTTTCCATTTCTATTGTCTCTGTTGTCACCGCCCTGACGGAATCCACGTCCGTTTCCATCACCCTGGCGCGGTCCTCTGTTCTGGGAATCTCCCTGTCTTACAGGTCTTCCCTGACCATCATTATTTCTGTTTCCGCGGAATCCACCCTGGCCGCCATTGCCGCCCTGTGGTCTTCCCTGGCCAAATCTGCCTCCGTTTCCATTTCTGTCCCCGCGATTATTGTCGCGGCCTTCGCCCTGACGGAAATTACGGTTGCCCTGGCCATTTCCCTGACGCTGCTGGCCGTCGTTTCTGTTCTGCTGTGCAGCTGGTCTCTGGGATTCTGTCCTTGGAGCTTCTGCTTTTGGTGCAGTCTGAACCGGTTTTGCCGGCTCTGTCTTCGGTGCACTTACCGGTGCGCTCTTTGGTGCTGTCTCAGCTTTTGGTGCTTCTGCCTTTGGTGCCTCAGCTTTTGGTGCTTCTGTCTTAGGAGCCTCAGCCTTCGGTGCACTTACCGGCTTCGGTGCTTCTGTCTTAGGAGCTTCTGTCTTCGGTGCTGCCTTTACAGGTGCCTCCGCTTTCGCTGCCGGCTGTGCCTGTGCTGCAGGACGTGTGCCCTGTGGACGTGGCTTTCTCTCTCCAGCTGGTTTCTTTCTGTTCTTCCCGCCGTCACTTGCATTCTGTGCATGATATACGCGGATAATATTTTTTTTCTTCTTCGGTGCCTCTGCACCGTCGCCTTCTTTCTTTACTGACACTTTCTGCTCTTCTGTCTTAGGAGTCTCCAATGTTATTCCTTTCTCCTTTCCCGTATCTATAACTTTTTTCACTCTGTTTTTATTCTCTCTGTTTTGCTTATTTCTGTCTTTGGCAGGCTCATGTGAATTTATCACCATATGCCATTCTCCCTTCACCAGTACGAGCCAGGATACGCTTTCATAAGTCTTTCGCAGCTCGTATTATCAAAAATCATTTCCCGGGAACATTTAAAAGCATTCCCTGGAACGCTTTTTCCTCTTTGGTTCAGGTCGTTTTCTCAGACAACAGTGGTATGCTCTAAAGCTCCTTCCCCTCATCCTGCAGCACCTTCATAATAGCTTCTGCAAAATTCCAGTCCTGTACAGCCAGGCTGGCACGGAATTCCTTGCCCATGGCATGCCCTAACGTTTCTTTATCTGAAAGGATATACAAGGGCACTTCGTAAAATTCACACATGTTCCGGAATTTCTTCTTGGTGTTATCCGAAGAATCTCCGGCTACAATTGCCAGATATCCTTTGCCGGTCTTAATGGATTTCTCAGTGGAAAACTCTCCGCTGACTGTCTTTCCGGCCTTTGTTGCAAGTCCGATCAGGGACAGCGCTTTATTATTCTTCAATACTATCAAACTCCTTCTCAAGGCTATCATAAACCTCATCCGGGATAGCTGCTTTCAAAGAACGCTCCAGTCCGTGATTTTTTCTGGCTTTCTCCAGGCACTCACGGCTCTTGCAGATGTAGGCTCCGCGACCGTTTTTCCTGCCTGTAGCATCCAGAACGATCTCATCCTCTGCGGTTTTCAACACCCTGATCATTTCTTTTTTATTCTTCATTTCTCTGCAGCCGGTACACTGGCGCATGGGAATCTTATTCTTCGTCTTCATTCTCTACCGCATCCTCAGTCTCTTCAGACTCTTCACCGGCAGCTGTTTCTTCGCTATCCTGAGAAATTTCTTCTGTAGCGGACTCCTCAGACTCTTCGTACTCGTCATCCTCATAGTACTCATCGTCATCCTCGTCATAATCATAGAAGTCGCCGGACTCTCTTGCCTGGGTTTCACTCTTGATATCAATCTTAAATCCAGTCAGACGTGCTGCAAGACGTGCATTCTGTCCTTCTTTACCGATTGCAAGGGAAAGCTGGTAATCCGGAACCACAACAAGTGCAGTCTTCTCATCCGGATCTGCCATAACAGCGATTACCTTCGCCGGGCTTAATGCATTCTCGATCAGGATTGCAGGATTCTCATCCCAGTTGATGATATCAATCTTCTCACCGCGGAGCTCATTTACAATCGCACTTACACGGGCACCATTTACACCAACACATGCTCCAACCGGATCTACATCAGGATCGTTGCTCCATACTGCCAGCTTGGTACGGGAACCTGCCTCACGGGCAATACTCTTGATCTCAACAGTTCCGTCCTTCACCTCAGCAACCTCAGACTCAAAGAGGCGTTTTACAAGGCCAGGATGTGTTCTGGAAACAAGGATACGAGGTCCCTTCGGTGTATCCTTTACCTCAAGAATATACACTTTGATTCTCTCAGTAGGCTTGAAGGTCTCACCCTTCACCTGCTCATTCTCAGCAAGGATTGCATCTGCCTTGCCAAGATTTACGCTTACATTATGTCCTACCACACGCTGTACAATGCCGGTAACAACCTCTTTCTCATTGCCGTGATACTGGTCAAACAGAACTTTACGCTCTTCCTCACGGATTTTCTGAAGGATTACGTTCTTTGCATTCTGTGTTGCAATACGGCCAAATTTGTCAGAGTGAACCGGTACCTTCAGGATATCGCCAACCTCTGCATTGGTGTTCTGCTTCTGTGCTTCTACAAGAGAAACCTCTTCAGCAGGATCTTCTACGAATTCTACAACCCGGCGGTCTGCATATACACTGAAATCGCCTGTTTCTCTGTTAATGGTAACATGTACATTGTCAGCTTTTCCAAAATGATTCTTGTATGCCTGGATCAGGGACTGCTCAATGGCATCCAGCAAAGTTTCCTTGCTGATATTTTTCTCGTGTTCCAGTTCGTCCAGAGCACCCATTAACTCCTTGTTCATTTTTCTTATTTCCTCCTTTTTGCTTTCCAGCATAATCGCTTATTTCTTAAATCGGACATGTCGCCTACTGGCAGCATCTTCCTATATGAAAGTCAGCTGTTCCGCGCCTGTGGTACTCCCACAGCTGCCAGCCCGGACTTTCATGGTAACTTAAAAATCAATTGCCAGACGCACCAGTGCGATATCTTTCTTATCGAAAGTGCGTGGAGTTCCCTCCTCATCAATGGTCACACTGTTATTATCATATGCTGTCAGTTCACCACAAAATTCTTTCTGTTTCTCGATTGGCCGGTAGGTTCTGATTTCTACCAGTTTGCCAATGCTTCTGGCAAAATCTTTTTCTTTCTTCAGAGGTCTGTCAAGTCCCGGAGAGCTGATCTCCATGATGTAGCTGTCCTCGATGAAATCATCTTCGTCAAGCCTGTCGCTGAAAGCCCTGCTTACTGTCTCGCAGTCATTCACTGTGATTCCACCTGGTTTGTCAATGTAGCCGCGAAGATACCAGTTTCCTGCTTCCTTGACATATTCCACATCTACCAGTTCGAATCCATTGCTTTCTACGATCGGAGATAACAATGCTTCTGCTTTCTGTTCATACTCTTCTTTTCTGCTCATTTTTCCCACCTGCCTCTCTATCCTTATCATCAAAAAGAGTGGGCTCATGCCCACTCCTTTGTCAACAAGTTCTGATTTCTTGTATTATTCTAACACCTTTAAATCCAAATTGCAAGGGCTTTTTCTTATAAATGCCCATTTTACAAGGTTTTAACCCATTTTGACAGTATTGTTAAGCTTGTTTCACCAGCAACAGCTTTTACTTTCAGCTCTTTTGAGCTTCTGCTGCACAACCTGTATAACAGCCTTTTCTTCATAATCTGCTGCTTAGATTCTGGGCTTCATACCCTTGGTATCACGTTTGGCCAGCTTTACCTTGTTCAATGCATACGGCTTGTCGTGATACTGGATGGTGTACTCCTGTCTCGGTTCCACCAGATAGGCATGCTCAAGAACATCCCCGTCCCCCAGCTTCATTCCTCTTACACCAACAGAGGTCTTCTTCATAGTAGAAACATCCGTTTTCAGGATACGGAGAAAATAGCCATTCTGACTCTGGAACACCACCTGTTCCATTTCATCTGCAGGACCTACAAATATCAGCTGATCCTCTTCTCCCAGCTTGGTAGATGCAATCGTTCTCTTTGCCACATCGAATTCCTCACCTGCGACAAGCTTGCACATGGAGGTCTTAGTCACGAACAACAGGGTGGATAATTTCACCTGTCCTACAGGTGCCACATAAAGGATCTGCTCTTGGCTGCTGTCGTAGTTACTCAGGTTATCAGCCGGAGTTCCCTTGTCACGGAAGCGCACCAGCGGAATGTCTGCCACTTTGATGGAATGCATGCGTCCCATATCTGTGAAAATGCAGATCTTGTCTGTATTCATACAGGTAAAAATAAATTTATTCTCTGCATGGGCAGCCTCTTTGTTTCTCTCATAAGCATTCTTATCAATAAGGCGCATATAGCCGAAGCGGTCCATAAGGAAGCAGACCTCTGTCTCTTCCATCTTCTTTTCTTCGTAAACTGCCTCTTCTGCGTTCTCGATCACAGTTCTTCTCTTGGTGCTGTATTCTTTTTTGATTCCGTCAAGTTCTTCAATAATTACTTCACACATGGAATCATAGTTGTTCAGAATATCTTCATAAGAAGCAATATTTTTCATAGTCTGGTCATACTCTGCCTGAAGTGCCTCAATTTCCAGTCCGATCAGACGATACAGACGCATTTCCAGAATGGCTGTAGCCTGATTCTCCGTAAATTTCAGATTCTTTGCAGCTTTCTCACTGGCTTTTGACTTGAATCTGATTCCCTCTGTGATACCCTCTACCAGACACTTTTTAACCTGGTCACGGCTCTTGCTGCCTCGAAGGATCTCAATGATCAGATCGATTACATCACAGGCTTTGATAAGGCCTTCCTGAATTTCCTTTTTCTCAAGCTCTTTTCCCAGAAGAGTCTTGTACTTGCGGGTAGTTACTTCGAACACAAAATCCACATGGTGCTCAATCACCTGCTTCAGGCTTAAGGTTTCCGGACGTCCGTCTGCAACAGCCAGCATATTGACTCCGAAGGTGTCTTCCAGTCTGGTTTTCTTGTAGAGCATGTTGGTAAGATTCTCTACATCTGCATCCTTTTTCAGTTCCAGTACAATACGGATTCCTTCCTTGGAGGACTGGTTGGAAATATCCACAATATCTGTGGTTTTCTTGGTTTCTACAAGGGAGGCTACGTCGTTAAGGAATTTTCCAATATTGGCACCGATCATGGTGTACGGAATCTCGGTGATCACCAGCTGCTGGCGACCGCCTTTTACTTTTTCCACTTCCACTTTACCGCGGAGACGAAGCTTGCCGCTTCCGGTCTCATAAATATTCAGAAGATCATCTTTATTTACAACCAGACCGCCTGTAGGGAAATCCGGTCCTTTCAGATAACGCATCAGGCCTTTCACACTGATGTCGTTGTTCTTTATATAAGCCTTCACTGCATCCACAACCTCCCCAAGGTTATGAGGCGGAATGCTGGTGGCCATACCTACGGCGATACCATCTGCACCGTTTACCAGAAGGTTGGGAATCTTCACCGGAAGCACCTGAGGCTCCTTCTCTGTCTCGTCGAAGTTTGGCATAAAGTCCACTACATTTTTGTCAAGGTCTGCCAGAAAAACCTCCTGGGTCAGTTTCTCCAGTCTTGCCTCTGTATATCGCATGGCAGCGGCACCGTCTCCCTCAATGGAGCCGAAGTTTCCATGACCGTCTACCAGGATTTTGCCCTTCTTGAAATCCTGCGCCATTACAACCAGTGCTTCATAAATAGAGCTGTCCCCGTGAGGGTGATATTTACCCATGGTATCTCCAACGATACGGGCGCACTTACGATATGGACGGTCGTAACGGATCCCAAGCTCGTACATATCATACAGGGTTCTTCGCTGTACCGGCTTCAGACCATCGCGGACATCCGGAAGTGCCCTGGAAATGATAACGCTCATGGCATAATCTATATAGGATTTTTGCATCACGTCCGCATAGTCCGTGGCAATTACATTCTCCTGCTTTGTTTCCATAATCTGTTTTCCTTTCAAACACGCTCTAAGTTAAAATCTGAGGTTCTCCTCTTGCAAAATACTCTGCTATATTACGTTCAGACCATATTCTGCTTTTTCGTCCGAAAAATCCTGCTCTTTCGGATTTCAGCCTTCTTAAATATCCAGTTCTGCATCAGTTGCATGCTCGTAAATAAATGCCTTTCTTGGCGGCACGTCGCTTCCCATCAGGATCTCTGTCACGCTGGAAGCCATACGGGCATCCTCGATTTCCACCCGCTTCATTCTCCGGGTTTCCGGATTTAAGGTTGTCTCCCAAAGCTGCTCGGCATCCATCTCTCCAAGACCTTTGTATCTCTGGAGGGTAAAGCTTCCCGGCTTGTGACTGCGGCGGTATTTCTCCAGTGCCTTATCATCATACAGGTACTCTTCGGCACCCTTCTTCGGCATTACTTTGTAAAGAGGGGGCATGGCAATATAAACATGTCCCTCGTAGATCAGTTCTGGCATAAAACGATAGAATAAAGTAAGCAAAAGTGTGGAAATATGAGCACCATCCACATCCGCATCGGCCATAATCACGATCTTGTCGTAACGAAGTTTAGTGATATCAAAGTCATTTCCATAGCCTTCGGAAAATCCGCATCCAAATGCATTGATCATAGTCTTGATCTCTGCGTTTGCAAGCACCTTGTCAATGGTGGCTTTCTCCACATTCAGGATCTTACCGCGGATCGGAAGGATTGCCTGGTAATTACGATCTCTGGCAGTCTTTGCAGAGCCACCAGCGGAATCTCCCTCTACGATAAAGATTTCACAAAGTGAAGGATCTTTTTTCTCGCAGTTGGCAAGCTTTCCATTGGAATCAAAGGAATATTTCTGCTTGGTGAGAAGGTTGGTCTTGGCACGCTCCTCTGTCTTACGGATCTTGGCAGCTTTTTCCGCACAGGACAAAATGGTCTTCAAGGTTTCCAGGTTTCGGTCAAAATAAAGTACCAGCTGCTCAGACATTACTTTTCCCGTGGCACGGGCTGCATCCTGATTGTCCAGCTTGGTCTTGGTCTGCCCCTCAAAGCGTGGCTCCGGGTGCTTGATGGAAACAACCGCTGTCATTCCATTACGGATATCCGCTCCTGTGAAATTAGCATCTTTTTCCTTCAGAATACCGATCTCACGGGCGTAAGTATTCATCACCGTTGTAAAGGTTGTTTTAAATCCGGTAAGATGAGTGCCGCCTTCTGCATTGTAAATATTATTGCAGAAGCCAAGTACGTTCTCACGGAATTCGTTGGTGTACTGAAATGCTGCTTCTACCTGGATTCCGTCAGCTTCTCCTTTCAGATAAATCGGTTCGTGGAGAGCTTCGGAATTGTGATTCAGGTCTTTGATATATCCCACGATTCCATCTGGCTCATGATAAGTAATATCTTCAGGCGTATCACCACGAAGATCCATGAAATGAATGGTTAGGTTGGGATTCAGGTATGCAGTCTCATGGAGACGGCTCTTTACTTCTGTGGATGAAAATCTTGTTTTCTCAAAAATCTCCGGGTCTGGAAGAAAATTTACGCAGGTTCCGGTCTGTCTGGTCTTGCCAAGTCTGGGGAGAAGTCCCTCTTCCAGTTCAATCGTGGGAATACCTCTCTCATAATGATCGTGATGTACAAATCCGTCACGGCTGATCTTAATATCCAGATATGTGGACAGGGCATTTACAACGGAAGAACCAACGCCATGAAGTCCACCGCTTGTCTTATAAGCAGAGTTGTCAAATTTACCGCCTGCATGGAGGGTGGTAAATACAAGACGCTCTGCAGATACCCCTTTCGCATGCATATCTACCGGTATTCCTCGACCATTATCGGTGACCGTACAGGAGCCGTCTTTCTCCAATGTTACTTCAATATCAGAACAGTAACCGGCCAGATGCTCATCTACCGCATTGTCCACGATCTCATAGATCAGGTGGTTCAGGCCTTTTCTGGATACGCTTCCGATGTACATTCCCGGACGTTTCCGAACAGCTTCCAATCCTTCCAGGACAGAAATACTACCCGCGTCGTAAGTGTCTTTCTTTGCCATGGTGTTAATTCCTTTCTTACTATCATTCAGACTGTTACCAGTGAACAGTAACTTCAGACTCTGCTGTCCCATATTATTGCATTCAGTGTACTGACAGGATTGTTCGAGAAATCAACTTGTAAGTGCACGAAATAACTGCTCATTTCATTTACAGCTCTACATTTCATGATGCACTGTCTGGGCTTCAGCATTTATTCCAATGGTTGTGAAAAGCGGACAGTATGTCCGCTTTCTTTCCATTCTTATCTTCTGTTCAAACATTCGTTCTATATCATACCCCAGTTTATGGTATTTTTGCAAGTAAAATTTGGGTTTTCTATTTTGTTCAAAATTTTTTTGACACCGCGAACCCGCTTATTTCCTGGCTTTTTTCGGAGTTTTTCAATTTTTCGCAAAAAAAATAAAAAAAGTGCTTGCATTCTCCTGCAAAGTAAGATATACTAAGCGAGTCGGTTGACAAGGCCAGTTGGTCAAGGGGTTAAGACGTCGCCCTCTCACGGCGAAAACACGAGTTCGATTCTCGTACTGGCTGCTCTGTTTTCTACAAATTGAATATATATGTTAAGCATACCGCTTACAAGGCCAGTTGGTCAAGGGGTTAAGACGTCGCCCTCTCACGGCGAAAACACGAGTTCGATTCTCGTACTGGCTGCTAGGAACTTCCGAAGTGATTCGGAAGTTTTTTTGTTTACCAGATTTTATGAAAGTTTTTTTGTATATTGTTGCATTTTTCTATAGTTTAAACAAGAAACCAACTCCATTCACTCTTATGGAAAAACAAGTTCCCATAAATATTGTTAAATTCTTTTTTTTCAAAAAGGTGCCGCAGCGCGACTGCTATATCAGTCTGCCCTGCGGCACCCTTGATCCGGCTTTACAAGTATAAAGTCAGGATTTTAGTTTTTACTGGAAATCTTCGGAAGCGAAGTCGTCTGCATCTGCCTCAATGCTTTCTCCAGCATTTTCTGTGAAATCACCGGAACCAGCTGTAAATCCGTCAGCCTCTGGTGTGCTTTCGCCCTCTTCTACGAAACTCTCGTCACCAAATGCGGTTCCTTCGGTATCTGCTACTACTGCTTCATCAGTGAATCCGTCAGATTCTGGTAAAGAGAGCATATCCACGTCATCCCCTGCAAAAATCACTTTGAACGTAAACGTATAAACACCGTTCTCATTCTCAAATTGTCTTATTCTGCAATAATAAGTTTCACCAGCCAGCAGATATGCATCTTCAACGAAACCGTCACTAGAATAATCAACTCTTATTCCATTCTTGTACAGTTCAATATATACATCACTATAATCAGAAGTTATATTTTTAATATTGTACCAACCTGTTTTCTCCGGTACAAACGTATAATCCGCATATTCGCCTTCCTCCAGAGATACTTCATACTCAGTGTCACACTCAATTGCAGAAGCTTCTAACATTGTGTATTTAACCGAATATGTAACAGTAATATTATATTTGCTGTTTGTTACTACAATTTCTTTTACAACGCCCTGTTCATCCTTGTTAATCTGTACAGATTTATTTTCGTCATCATTTGTTACAGACAAGTCTGTCAACGTTGCTTCCGTTCCTGTTACACTAATAATATTGTTAATATTACTTACAGAATATGAAACAATACCTTTTCCAGAAATTCTGTCCGGACGTACAAGTTTAAAGTCTCTTTCATATTCAACATAATATTTAAAAGTTTTTTCTCCGGATGTTAATGTAATTACTACATCACATTCATGACTTCCATCATCCTCGCTAATTGTATATTCAATACCCTCAGCTGTATTTACTGTAAATTCTGGCAAGGACTCTGAAACTCCATAAATTGCCATCCATCCACTGGTATCATAGGTTTCAATATCAACCCGCGTAATCATACTACCTACAATATCATCTTCATTGAGGCTGAATATTTCTCTTAAATCCATTTCATAAAAGATTTTCCAAACTCTAGAGATACCATATTTAGCATTAGTAGCCGTAACCATTTTTACATAATCTTGACCAGATACATCTGCTACTTGAACATCTGCCTTTTCTCCATTTTCGTTTGCAAAAGTTATTTCCAGATTTCCAATATTTTCACCTTTGCCGCGGATTAGGATTCCATCACAGTCTTCTTCATCATTATACACTTTCTCATAGTCAGCGTACTCACCGTCTATTATAACATTTTCCACATTTGAAACACTGTCAATGGCATCTATAATATCATTCAGCTTCTGAATCATTGCCTTAATGTCATCTATATTATCTGAAGTACTATTCACACTCTTTGCTTCAGAAAGGAGGATATCAAGGTCAGCCTTAAATGCATTATCTACAAGAGCCGCTTTCTGTTTTGATACTTCGCTGATTTTTCTGTCCAATTCTGCTTTCAAAACATCAGTCTCAGACATACCAACAGTATCGCTTCCACCATTTGGCCAGTAACCAACTGTATTAATACCGGTTACCCTGCCAGTAACAGAATCATAATCGCACACATGCCACAGATTTCCAGCCTGACCAGTCGGTACACTAAATGTATTCAGAAGGGTACTTCCTCTGTAAACTGTGACAATTGCACCAGACTTGTTAGACATGTTGGTGCTTTCTTCATCAGACTGATCTGTAAAATCATAAATATAGAAACTATAAGTTCCTGCCGTCTGTTTGTAAATTGTGGTTGTCTCTGGTCCTTCCCAATCTGTATCATCTACATCCAGATCTGCATAGGTCACATAATTCTCCTGTGTGTCTGTATCTCCATATGTCTTATCCGAATAATAGGTATGGAATTTACCATTTCCGCTTGCTTTTGGACCAACCAGATGAGAATCAAGGTCAGAAGGTGCGTCAGACTCCTCATCGCCCCATCTCAGAACGAAACGAATCTGGTCATCATTGATAATCCTCGTTACAGAGAAGGTCTTGGTTACTGTCTGTCCGCTTACTACTGTTACACTGAACGGCGCAGCAACAATTTCAGACTTTGCATCTGCTGATACTACCTGAATGGTGTACGTTCCGATCGGAAGCTCTTCTATTGTGCATTTTCCATTTTCAGACGCATCTACTGCAATCTCTTTTAATACTTTTCCAGAAACATTGTTTGCTCCTTCACGAATTTCAAGGGCAACTGCATAATCAATAGCATCTCCGGTTGCTGCATCTACAAGAGTAAGTTCAATATTACCAGTTGCATCATCTTCACCTGCAACAAGTTCTACCTGTTCGTTGCTGAATGCATTTTCATAAGCACTTGTGATTTCTACAGTCTGAAGTACTGTGCGATATCCTTCCGCCTTCGCTACAAACCAGTAATTTCCCCATTCTGCTTCAAACGCATAACTTCCGTCTTCAGCTGTATCTGCCACTTTATTTTCTGCAGTCAGATACTGGGAAACATTTCCTGCATTGATTCCTGCAACATAGTTTAACAGATATACAGAAGCACCGGAAAATGCAGTGTTATCCCCTGCATTTTTTACGTTACCGGTTACAGAAACCTTATTAACTGCCACATTTTCATCTTTCTCTGCCACTACTGTATCCAGAATTTTACCTGAATCAGAATCTTTTACCTGAACTTTTCCAAGACCTTTTACATCTGGAATATTAGCTACGTCAGATACAGCAGCTGTTGTGCTTTCTGCACCTGCGTTCAGTGTCAGTTCTACCTTACTCTCTGCTTTCAGATTCAGGTTCTGACTGGTGGAAATGGTACTTCCCCCTGCTGAAGCCGTACTGGTAACAGGAATTGCCGTTGCAGTAATTTTGCCGGATACATTTACATCTGCCTTTGTGGACAGGGTAAGTTCGGATACAGTTCCGTTATTTACCAGATCAAGCTTTGGTGCTTCGGACTCACCTTTGTTTACTTCGATGTTTGCGCTTGCGCCTTCATCAATTGCCACACGTCCGGTTGCTGCCTGGAATATAATGTTATTGCCAGTTGCTTTCTCAATAAAGGTATTGGATGCAATTGCTTTGATTACAATTTCTTTGAAATTACCATTGTTGACAACTTCGCCGTTTGGTGCATTTACTACAAGTGTTAAATCAGACTTGTCTTCCTTTGGAATTTCGAAGCTGCTTGCTCCGCTCTGCTCAATTACTACTTCTTTCAGATCCGGATTAGAAGAAGCGAGTGCTGCATTCAGTTCAGCCTGAGTGGAAACCACCTGCTGAGTAATTGGAGTAGGGGTTGGAGTTGCAGTTGGTGCCGGGGTTGCAGTCGGCACTGGAGTCGCGGTTGGTGCCGGAGTTGCAGTTGGCACCGGAGTTGCGGTTGGTGCCGGAGTCGCAGTTGGCACTGGAGTTGCGGTTGGTGCCGGGGTTGCAGTTGGG
>ENA-OUQI01001503-OUQI01001503.1-human-gut-metagenome-genome-assembly--contig:-NODE-1503-length-14576-cov-6.825425_pt1 | contig 14576 bp, 14 predicted proteins | sample MGYA00237953_ERZ548840 | MGnify/ENA primary metagenome ERZ548840 (study PRJEB26490, sample SAMN05194690) | human gut metagenome | biome: terrestrial biome; feature: human-associated habitat; material... | reverse complement strand
TTAGTGAGCACGCTCCTCAAATCCTGAAGCCCAATAAGCGCTCGCTGCCTCAATTCATTCAACTCGGAAAGTTCTTCCTCTTCCAAAAGCTTCATATAGAGATTGATACTTCACTGACACATGCTTCTGAGGGACCAATTTGAAATAAAGCCTTCATACGGGAAGGGTTCCCCAGAATCTTAAACAACTGTGTCAGATTTTCCAGTTCCAGCTCTTCTGCCGCATACTTTACCCGCTCATTGATCTGTTCCACTGGCATTCCAAGGTTTTCACACCCAAATGCCAGTTCGCTTGAAGTATCAAGGCAGAAAAACTGACTTCGTGGATTCTGAAATACACTGCCTACTTTTCTGGACACTGTGTAAATTTCTTCTTCCGGCACATTCATGCCACATACCCGCACGCTGCCTGTAAGTTCACCCTCATAGAAGTGTGGAATAAGACCATTGATCAGTCTTGTAACAGTAGTTTTACCGCAGCCGGAATCACCACAAAGCAATACACACTCCCCTTTATGAATATCAAGAGAAATATCATACAGTGCACCGCGACTGGAATTATTATATTTGAAATTAACATTTGATAACTGAATCATTTTTTCTTCATCCTATATATCCATATATTATGATGCCGGTGTGCCTGAAAAATCATTCCTGTACCCTGAACACCATACAAACCTTCCTGCTTATTTCAGTATGGACAGGATCCATATCAGATACGGCACAGCGCACACCAGGATAAGTACATAATCCTGTATATGAAACCCAATCTGGCAGACATTTGTACGTTTTACATCCCCGCCAAGGCCTCTTGTAATCGCCGCCGCATTGAGTTCTTCTCCGATTCTCGCAGAGCATACCAACAACGGAATCATCCGGTACTCAATCATTTTACCTGCATTCTTTCCGCCAAACCGTATGTCTCTCATTCGCATTGCGTCATTTATCGATGAAACATCAGCAATATTCATCATATATGATATTCCACCCTGCATTGTGATATTTCTCAAGCATTACCACATATTCCAGTGCTTCTTCCTTTGACATATCATGTCGGATCACTTCAAAAAAACTCTCAAAAAGCGCCTTGTTCATGATATGCATAAAGTCTTTCGTGATATGCTTACGCTTAGTTGGATCCAGACCAACGGATTCCATAAATTTATATGTATAGTCTGTCTCGATTTCCACCAGATGTTCTACAAAATTCTGAAACTTTGTGCCATGGGCAGCATTTACAAGTAATCGGAATTCTTCTAAATGCTCATACATATATTCAACCATCCGCTGCATTCCATCCATGGTGAAATCCTCCAGCGATTCTGCCTGTCTGTCAGATTCCATAGAATGAAATTCCTCCTGTATGCTTCTGAATTTTTCAATAAATTCATTTGCCGCTGGCTCAACGATTGCAGAAAAAAGTCCCTCTTTATCACCGTATCTGGAATATATGGAACCCGTAGTAGTGCCGGCCTCTGACGCGATTGTTCTAAGCGATGCATCTGTATAACCGTTTTTCAGAAATTCCTCCCTTGCACATTTTTCTATTTTTTCAGAAACACCTTCTATCTGCTTCGCCACGTATATCTCCTTTCCGTAACACCGTTATATAACGTTGTTATAATTATAACCTTATATTGTTCCCTGTCAATAATGTGAAGCAAATATTTTCCTTGTTGGGATTTATTCTCATCTATGTCATTTTTAAACAAAAATACTCATCCGCCTCCATCAGAGCAGACAACTTATACTACTGTTCACTCCACGTTCAGTAATACACTGCGTGATGCAAAAAATATGAACCTCCTTGTGCAAAGCCAAAGGAGTATCGTTTGCTTCGCGAACTTAATGCAGGAGACTTACTTGTTTCAGTTAAAAATCGGTGGGATGCAGAACTCCTTTCCCGTTCCATTCCCACCGATTTAAAATCACTATTTATTCCGCTTCAGATAAATTTTCTGTACAGAAAAGCTGGATGCAGTTTTCAATATCTTCCTGTGTATAATCAGTAGAAATACCAGCTGCCAGCCAATAGGCATAGTCACCTGCATCATACTGTCCCAGTGCATCCAGGTCGCTTCCATATCTGAATTCAATATGCCATGTAGTGTCCATTGTATCCGGAGCGATACAGAAATAAGTAAATTCACCAGAATCAGCATCATCACTCTCGTAAATATAAAGTCCACGGGTTTCCTCCATACCTTCATAGTGATAAGTATGTTTAAACAATTCTTTACCGTCTTTATCCGAGCCAGAGATGGTTGTTCCATCAAACGTAAACTGATCTACATCCTGTAAAAAATCGCAGTCATATGCCATATTTCCATCTTTATAGGTCTCCACTGCCTCTTCGCCGGTAACGGTTCCGGTTACCATAGAAGACATTTTTTCAACAGCTGCTTCGGCGTTGTCGTCACCCACGATTGCTGCACTGTCATCCAGCCACAGCTGGTTATATTCATCTGCAAGAATCACTGGCCAAAGTTCCTGATAAGTACCTTTTAAATCAGTCAGAAGCTGTTCAGCAGCCTCCTGATCGTCCTGCGCTGTGCTCTCTGAAGCTTCGCTATCATCCTGATTATCTTCTTCAGTACTTGTATTCTGCTGTGTTTCTGCTGCACTGCTGGTGCTTCCATAGCCAAATAACACACAAAAACCTAATGCACATGATAAAAACATACTTGTAACTTTTTTGTTTTTCATTATTTCAAATCCTCCTGATAAGTAAAAAATATACATTGATTAGTCTTTGCTAACCAATGCATATTTTATCTGACCTGTATTTGAAACTCAATGACCAGACAGACTAATTTCTATCCGATCAGACATTCTTTTTATATTCTGTAGGTGTCATTTTGTATTCTGTACGAAATGCAGATGTAAATTTGTTCGGATTGATATATCCGATCTTTGCCGCAATCTCTGCTACAGACAATTGCCCTTCCCGCAATAATTTCTCAGCGATCTGCAGACGATAAGTACGGCAGTAAGTATAAATCGGAACACCGTAAATACCTCTGAAACAGTTCTTCATTGCTGTAGGTGATATTTTAAACTGTTCTGCCAGTTCCTCTATAGTATAATGTTCTGTAATGTGTTCCACTACAAAATCATGAATTTTCAAAACACAGTCTCTTTGTTCTTTTGAAAAATAAACACATTTTTTCTTATCTGCATCAAAATCCGTTTCTGACAGTATTAATAACAGTTCCAGAATTTTTATTCTGATATAGCTGGACTTTATATGATTCTGAACGGTATACAATTCCGAAAAGATATGCCTGACATTTTCACTTGCACGAACCATGTAGAAATCCTGCTTTTCTGTAAATTTTGAAATTCGGGTAAGATCAATGGAAAGAAGCTCTAAAATTCTTTTCATTTCATCTGTAATCTGGGCAAGATTGATTATAACTGTTATTCCATGATAATGAGAAGTAGGAAATGACGAGGTATGTGATTTTCCCTGTAGGGAACAAATGGATAAATTACCGGAAGCCATATAACAATAGCTATATTCTCCAAATGCACATTCACAGCGTCCCTCCCGGCAATAATTAATTTCAATAAGTCCAAAGTGCGGACTCTGTGCCTTGTTGCAATATTCCATATGCATGTCATTATAGACTAGTTCCATACCTGGAAATATCTGGTACATGGCGATATCCCCTGTGCCGCTTTCATTTTCCAAATGAAATTCCGAGCATAGCGAATCTTCTTTTCCACGTACCGAAGAGCCATACAGATCAACACTTCTGAAATTATAATCAGATTCTAATGACGCCGAAAGTATATTTCCGGCAATCTTATATGGATTATCCACCATTTTTTTCTTTCCTTCTATAATATTTTCTGTTGCGGATGCTTATCTATTACTCTTTTTGGCTACAATTAGATTATGCCCACAATACTTTTAACCAGTCTCGCCCACTTGTCAGGATAACACGCCAGAAGTTCTTCATGCTGCAGATCCTGTTCGTGCAATATCGGATGTACAAAATGCTGTTTATAGCGGTCCCGATATTTTTTGCCCATTTTTAATGCATAGAAAATATGGATTTCGGTTCCTTTTACATCAATTCCATCGGGCATAGGCGTAATAAGGTCAGAGTAAAACTGATTTCTACAGCTTCGCTTCGTAATATATGGCCGTGCGCCGCCGAACATTTCCATAAACGTACTGACATAGTCTCCCATATTCTGTACTCTTCTATCCCAAAAGCGAAACGGCATTTTTCCATCACGGATCACAGGATATATCATCGGAAGCAGCAAACCGGTCTGAAGCTTCGCAGCCAAAGGCGATGCCTGATCCAGATCAGAACTTCCCAGAATTCCGTAATCAATATGTATTTTCTTCCTTGCAGTCAGCAATCCTACAAAAGAGCCTCCAAGAGAACATCCATAAGCTGCCCGGATATGTCCGCTGAAATGTTCCCTGATATAATTCTCGATTTTTTCCGTTTCTTCAAGCATTGTTGTAAACTCTGTTTCTTCCGTCTTATCGAAACCATCATAACTAACACAGAGCACATGATATGTATCTGCCAGTAACGGAATCACTTTTGCAAAATTGCTCTTCCAGTGGCAGCAGGTGCCTGGCAGTAACATGATAACTGGAGCGGTTGCCTTTCCAAATGAATAAAACTTCATTCCGTATCTCTCCCTCTGTCTGCTTATTGAACATCCATTATAATCATTGTTCAAAAGCCTATATTGGTTAGTGCTTTCTAACTTTAATTTATCATATCATAGTTCATATAAAAAAGGAAGCAGATTTACCTGCCATAAATCTGCTTCCTGATAACCATATCTGGTATATCACCAAAATATTATTTTCTATTTTTTCCTTTTCCTTGGCTTCTATAACAAAATTTCTACTTTTTCTCTTTTCCAAGAAACTCTTCCATCGTATGCCATCCCAGCACCACACACTTTACTCTTGCAGGCATTTTTGAAATATCTGTAAGAGACATGAAGTCCCTCTTTATCACCAATGTCATTAACTTAAGCAATTTACCAATACTGTATTGATAAAAATATCAGCAGAAGGATTTGAGTATGATAAAAAAGGGAAAATCCCCCACAATGTTCCCATTATATACGGAATGGTGGGGGATTTCAAGGGAGAGTCGGATAGTTTGCAGTTTTTATCTGGCAGTATCAGGTTGCAAAAGCGTGAGTAATGTTTCGTATACATATGTATTTTCTCTAACAATTATAGAAAGTTCCTCTTTGGCCTGATTCAGCTGGTGAAATAAATTACGGACATCAGACCTGCCTTCTTTGAAATGTTTTGAACGCAGATATCTGTTCTGATCATAGTAATATCGTTCGTCCAATATGATAACAAGACGTTTTATGTCTCTCACGGCAGTAATCTCATATTCATAACCCTGATGTATATAATCTTCCAGTAAGGCAGCAGTCTCCTCTTCATTATTTGCATATACAACAGAAACATGCGGATAGGGTTTGGAGGTTTTTCTGTCTGTAAGGTGTAGCATATTCTGGATAAATGAGGAAAGTTCCGCATTGGTACGGATGCGGTTGGTTAAGTGAAACATCTGGATTTCCGGCAGGTTTTCTATGAGTTTTAATGTATTTACCCCTAATTCTTCAGGACATATGGCATCTTCGGAATCGCTGGAAAATATTACAGGAAACTCCCCCTCCGATTGCGTTAACAGAATCTGCAGTTTTTCTGAAGAAAGCAAATGTGCTTCGTCTACCAGAACTGCACTGTAATGTTTCAGCTCTGTATTTTCGGTCAGCTGATTGTCCGAAAGAAAAGCAATACGCTGTAAACGTTTATGCAGTATTTTCCATTCTTTTCCGGCATTACCGCAGTGAATCATGCATATCTGCTGACGCCTGGACAGTTTCATGGCGATATCATAGAGAAGCAATGTTTTTCCTGTTCCTGGAAGTCCGGTAAAACAGAAATATCCGAACCGGCTGATACGGAGTTTCTTTAAGATCTGGCGCTGGATATCCCGCTGCTGGGAAGTCAGGAAGTATTCTTTTTTCAGGAAACGGGCCGGTTCTGTGATTGGGGAAATCAGATATAATTCGGCCTGAAACAGATCGTCAATATTCCCCTGATAATCACTGCTCTCCTTTTGCAGTGATCCGCACAGTTCTGTCCAGTCGGCTTCTGCAATATGATCATGATTGGTAAGCCTGACAAGGCGATTCTGACTGCTGATATACGTATAAGACTGTATGGAGCGTCCAAGAACGGAAAGGTAATAACGGTTCTGCATAAGCTGTTTACGAATTGCCTCCTCAGATACAGCTCCGCTTTTCAGTTCAATGTTTATGATCTGGTCGTCTTTGATCTGGAGAAGATCAAATTCTTTCCCGAGTTTTGGAATCTGGTAGGAATAGAAAAAGCGCAGGGAACAGACTTTAGTCATATGCGATTCTAACTGGCGTACCAGTGCTTTCATACTCTGAAGTTCCCATTCCCGTATTTTGAGGAAATATTCCCGACCGGATAACTGACGTTCCAGTTTTGACAGAGAATCTGTATTCTGATTTCTCGTAAGTGCATATATGGATATTGATCTCATAACTTTTACCTTTCATTTTGCCAGAATTCTTTTATACTATTATAGCAAATATCAGTAATCGCAGGTAGCCTGAAAACAAAAAACAGCCAGGTGGATTTTTCCCTGGCTGTTTTCCCCATCTGAATCAGATTCAGAAATTGTTTTGAAATATCTATTATATTGTGGTTTGGCTGAATTACTCAGCTACAGCGATAGCTTCCACTTCGCAGAGTACGTTCTTCGGAAGCTGTTTTACAGCAACGCAGGAGCGGGCCGGTTTGCTTGTGAAGTATTTCTCATACACAGCGTTGAATGCAGCGAAATCTGCCATATCAGCAAGGAAGCATGTAGTCTTGATAACATTGTCAAATGTAAGTCCGGCTTCTTCAAGAATTGCTCCTACGTTCTTGCAGGACTGCTCTGCCTGTGTTTCGATTTTATCGCCTGCAACTTCACCTGTAGCCGGGTCTACCGGAATCTGACCGGATGCAAATAAGAAGTTTCCTGTCATTTTTGCCTGAGAATATGGTCCGATTGCTGCTGGTGCTTTTTTTGTTTCAAGTGTTTTCATGAGTGAATTCCTCCCGTACGATTTAGTGTGATTGATTGTCTGTATCTGTATCCATATCTTACCACCAAAAAAATATTTAGTCAACGGCAAAAAAATTGTCACATGAAAAATTCCTCTTTTATTAATGAAAGAAAAGAGGAAAAATACTGACGATAATCTGATCAGTGGAAGCTCTTGAGCCAGTTTACCAGAGAATCATGCCAGATATTATCATATACTGTTTTCTTCATCTGGTCTGTGACAGGACCATTGCCTGCCATTTTGGCAAGGATTGCCTGCTGTAATTCATCTACAGTCATGTCTTCCGGAGATTTATTCATATCTACAATTACTGTCTTTTCCTTTTCAGCAGCGGCTTCCGTATTTTCCGGAAAACTGTTTTCTGCTGATGTAGCTGAAGTATCGGCAGTTTTTTGAGGCTGAATATCTTCTGCTTTTGCTGCTGCGGTTATTGTTTTCTGTGCAGGAGACTCAGTCTGAGTGGAAGTTGTTTCTTCTGTTTCTTCCTGTACTTTTTTGATATCTGCAGTTTCTGTTTTTACTGATATATATTCTGGCATTTCACCCGCCGGAACCCAGATTTCACCGCTGTTTGCGGCTACTGTTACATTGATACGTCCATCCTGAACAGGTACTTTACGGCCCGTGAGGGTTCCGATATATTCTGCGCAATTTCCTGCCGGAAGGCTCATATCTGCTGCATTATCATCGTTATTTACGGTAACGATCACACGTATTCCGTCAAGGTCACGGGCAAATGCAAACTGGCGGTTGGTAAGCTGAAGTTCTGCGTAGCTTCCGTAGCTTAATGCAGGTGTATGCTGTCGTATCTTTCCAAGAGCTGCGATCAGGGCTGTACATGGATTCTTCTGTACTGCATCTGCATAGTCTTTGATATCCAGAGCCGGTCTGAGGCTGTCATCGGAGAATTTCTCTTTCTTTCCTTCAATACCGAACTCAGAACCGTAATAGATACTTGGTACACCCGGAAGTGTATAGAGTAAGACATGAACAGGTGCAAAATGTGCTTTATTTGAAAGCTTGGTATAAATACGTTCTACATCATGGTTGTCCACAAAGTTGTAGAGATCAAGATTTCCCATATTCTGGAGATATTTTACAGTATGTGCGATCTCGAAATAGTTATGATCGTTATGTCCGCTGTAGAGTGCTTTATGCAGGGCATAGTTTGTTACACTGTGGAGCGTTTCTCCATTTACCCATCTGCTGTAATCGCCATGGATCACTTCGCCCATAAGCCAGAAATCTTCCTTTACTTCTGCTGCTGTACGGCGCAGGGCACGCATGAAATCAAAATCAAGGACATCTGCCGCATCCAGACGGATTCCATCTACATCAAATTCTGATACCCAGAAACGGATCACATCACAGATGTAATTCTGTACTTCCGGGTTTCTTTGGTTTAATTTTACCAGAAGGTTGTATCCACCCCAGTTTTCGTAGGAGAAGCCGTCATTGTATTCCGTATTCCCTCCGAAGTTCACATTGCAGTACCAGTTGAGATATCTGGAATGTTCGCGGTTTTGCTGAATATCTTTAAATGCAAAGAAATCACGGCCTGTATGATTGAATACACCGTCGAAAATAACTTTGATCTCTTTTTCATGACAGGCTGCTACAAAGTTCTTAAGGTCTTCGTTCGTCCCGAGACGGGAATCCAGCTTTTTGTAATCTGTGGTTTCATAGCCATGTCCTACACTCTCGAATAAAGGTCCGATGTATAATGCTGTACATCCGATTTCTCTGATGTGGTCGATCCATGGAAGTAATGTGTTCAGACGGGAAACAGGAGCACTGTAGTCATTGTGCTTCGGCGCACCGGTTAAACCCAGTGGATAGATGTGATAGAAAATTGCCTCATTATACCAGCTCATAAATGACACCTCTGTTTTTAAATTTATAATTTCAATTTTATGGGGATTTTTTACCCTGATATCATACAGGAAAGAAAATAATTAGATAAACTGTATTAAAGTTGAAATTATATTCATACGATTCTTATAATAACAGATTTTTCAGACAGAATCCAGTTTTTTTCAATTTTGGCTTGTATATCTCAGGATTTTGGCATATTCATGCCAAAACACCTCGCAGGATAATGATGTATGAACAGTAACTTAAAATTTACTCTACAAAAAAATCCACTTAAGGTATATAATATTGCTGTAAATAATCTGGATATGCATAGAAATAGAAAGAAACAAACATAGATAAGCAAGGAGAATATAAACTATGAGACATATAGATGAAATTCAGATTGCCGGAACTGCAATCCTGCTTTGTGGCGCGATGTTTGCGGTTTCTGCTGTGGCACCTACCGGTAATACAGTGTCAAAAGCTGTTACAAACTTTACGGAAGCTCCGGAAACTGCCGCTGAGGCTCAGGCACAGGCAGAAGCTCAGGCTGAGGAGGATGGATTTACCATTTATACTCAGGAAAGTAACTATGATTCTGATTATGACAACAGTTATAATGATACTTCTTACAATGACTCTTCTTACAATACTGATACGACGCAGGACGGTTCTCTGGATGATACAGGGCAGGAGAATGATAATACAGATACAGAAGATGGATCTTCTGATGATGGAAGCAGTGATCAGACATCGTCTGACGATACAGGGGATGATTCTTCCGATCAGATTGATTATCCCAGCGATGACAATTCCGGTGACAGCACAGATGGTTCTCTGGATAACTCTGATACATGGGAAGACAATGGAGAGGAAGTTCAGCAAATAGAGTATTAATCAATCTGACGCAGGACTTCACGCTAAAGCATTTTTCAAACCCGCTTCAGGATAGACTGGATTATTTGTATTATTTTACGAAATTACTATAATTATGTTTTTGTTTCTCAATAAATGGTATAATCAAACTGTTATTAACATTCAGGAGGCTTTTTATGAAGAAACAAAACAGGTTACTATCACTAATTCTATCTCTGTTCCTTCTGCTGTTTACCTTAGTTCCGCAATCAGCACTGACGGTAAAAGCTGAAGGCAACAGTGAGATGGCAGTTCATTTTATTGACGTTGGACAGGGAAATGCCATCTTAGTACAGTCCGGAGGACAAAATCTTTTGTACGATGGCGGGGATCAGAGCCATGCTGATTTGATCATCTCCTACTTACAGGAACAGAATGTGGAAAACATTGACTATATGATTGCTTCTCACTATGATGAAGATCATATCGGCGGTCTTGTTCCATGTATAGATAATTTCTCTGTAAGTAATATATTCGGACCGGACTATGTACATACTTCTAATTTATTCAATAATTTTATGAATACTGCCACTGCAAATGCGATCATTGTGCAATATCCTTCTGTAGGCGAAACATTTGATTTTGGCACCGGAAGTTTCACTGTTCTTGCACCGAATGGTATCAGCCAGAACAGTAATGATAACTCTCTTGTAATCAAACTTGAAAATGGTTCAAATAGCTTTATTTTTACCGGAGATGCAGAGGAAACCAGTGAACAGGATATGATCAGTACAGGTATGAACCTTGACTGTGATGTTCTTTCTGTTGGTCATCATGGGTCTGCAAGTTCAACTACCTGGGATTTCCTTGAAGCGACTTCTCCATCTTACGCAGTCATAAGCTGCGGAATCAATAATCAGTATAATCATCCGTCAGCAGATACAATGGAACGTTTATCAGATATGGGAATCCCTGTATTCCGAACAGATAAACAGGGTACGATCATAGCAGTCTCCGATGGAACAAATATTTCCTGGTCACAGGAGCCATGCGATGATTATTCTTCCGGAGACTCCACTGTAAATGCTTCTGCAGGTGGCGCTGGTGGAAACTCCTGGCAGGAAGAAACTACCACTTCTGATCCGGTACCTGAACAGGAAGAATCCAACAATGCAGATGTAGGAACAATGGTATGGATCCCTGCAACCGGCGAAAAATATCACAGCATTCCCAACTGTGGAAGAATGAACCCGGATACAGCCAGACAGGTATCCAAATCAGAAGCCGAAGCTATGGGATACGGACCTTGCAGTAAATGTTACTGATAAACAAAAACAGCCGCATTTGCGGCTGTTTTGTTAAAATCCTTCCTGTCTGCGTACTTTCCAGAGTTTTGCACGTTTCTGTGCAGCTTCATTCTCTATCTGCTGAGTAACTCCCTCAATGATAAGTCCCGGTACTTCCACAGGATGCTGATGTTCATCTGTTCCAACCATAATAAAATATGCGCGGTTGATCATGGTTCTGGTTCCATCAAGGGCTTCACAGTAAGTATCAATACGTACTTCCATGGAAGAACGTCCCACATGTGTAAGCCGTCCGATGAGAACGATGGTATCGTTCACTCTGGCTCCGGCTTTGAAATACATATTGTCTACTGCAACAGTTACCACATTCATTTCCGCATGACGCTTGGCAACAATACCTGCTGTTTCATCAATCCATGCAAGCAGCTGTCCGCCAAACAGATAACCTGCGGCATTCAGACACTTTGGCATTAATAAATGAGACTGCTCTGTTAAGGAGTCCTCAACTCGTTTCATTTTTCTTTCTGACATTTCTTTTCTCACTTCCCCTTTATCATGCTTTCTGTTGGCTATTATAGCACGTTCCATGATTTTGTGTTATATTTTTCATAATTTTCCTTCTATATAATTTTAAAGCGTTATCACTTTAATATTTTTCCTTCTGTATAATTTTAAAGCGTTATCACTTTAATATGATTGTATGAAAAAAAATACAATCTTTATCTTGCCTTTCCCATCACTTTACTGTACAATATTTAAATAGGTACAAATACAAATGTTCGCCATAGTAAAACACTGATCGCAAGGATGCATCTGCAATTCACTGTATCAGTGTTTTTTAATAAAATTCACTATAATATGCATTATTTACGAGTATTGCTATAAGTGAATTTGCGAGTATTACTGTAGATAAATAACGGGGAAATGAGGAATGATATTATGGAAAAACATGAAATGATGAGTCTGGAAGATTCCGGACAGCTTCGTGACAAAATGAGATTCTTTGAACAGGAACTGCTCAAGAATCATCATATCGATCCAAATCTGTATGTAGAATATAATGTAAAAAGAGGTCTTCGTGACTCCGCTGGTAAGGGTGTTCTGACCGGTCTTACAGAGATTTCTGATGTTAATGGTTATAATCTAATCAACGGCAGACAGATTCCGGCTGATGGACGTTTATACTATCAGGGAATCAATGTACAGGATATCATCAGTGGTCTGAACGGAAGACGTTTTGGATTTGAAGAAACAATTTATCTTCTGATCTTCGGTAAGCTCCCTGATAAGGAAGAACTTTCCAGATTTCTGGATATGATGTCTGATATGGAGGAGCTTGGCGGTCGTTTTGTCCGCGATGTTGTTATGAAGGGAACCAATGCCAATATTATGAATGCCATGCAGCGTTGTGTTCTGGCTCTCTATACATATGATGACAATCCGGAAGATATTTCTCCTGAAAATGTACTTCGTCAGTCTCTGGAACTGATTGCAAAGCTTCCTGAAATTGCCGTATATTCTTACCATGCATATCGCCATTTCAGAAAGGATGATACCTTATTTATCCGTAATCCGCAGAAGGGGCTTTCTCTTGCCGAGAACATTCTTCTTATGCTTCGCCCGGATGGAAAATACACAGAACTGGAAGCAAAAGTTCTGGATATTGCACTGATCCTTCATGCTGAGCATGGCGGCGGTAATAACTCCACTTTCACTACTCATGTGGTAACTTCTTCAGGTACAGATACCTACTCTTCTACTGCAGCATCCATCGGATCTCTGAAGGGACCTCGTCATGGTGGAGCAAACCTTAAAGTTCAGAATATGTTTGCTGATCTGAAGTCTCATGTAGATCAAGATCACTGGGATAACGAAGATGAAATCATAGCTTACCTCCAGAAGGTTCTGAATAAAGAAGCATTTGATCATGCAGGGCTGATCTATGGTATGGGGCATGCGGTCTATACACTTTCCGATCCCCGAGAAGTGATCCTGAAGCGCTTTGCCCAGGCACTTGCTGAGGAAAAGGGAATGACAGAGGAATTCGAGCTTTATAACAGAGTAGAAAATATTGCCGGCAAACTGATTATGGAACATAGAAAACTGTTTAAGAATGTCTGCGCAAATGTGGACTTCTACAGTGGATTTGTATACAGCATGCTTGGTATTCCGGAAGAATTATTTACTCCGATCTTTGCTATTGCACGTATGCCGGGCTGGAGTGCTCACCGTCTGGAAGAACTGATTAATGCAAATAAGATCATTCGTCCTGCTTACAAATATGTAGGACATCATACAGATTTTGTTGCTTTTGACGAAAGGTAAACAGATGAAACTTATTACTGGCTGCGGTTCATTCCGCAGCCGTTTTATTATGTCAGTGAATTACTCGGTAACTGAGTTACCAGAGCATCTGAATTAAGGCGGGATACCGCCTTTTTTCAGGGTGCATCCATGGCACCACTACTGTTTGCTCTTTAGAGCTATACAGCTACTTTTATTATTTCCGGTGTTTTCAGTCCGGTTACGGACAGTTCTCTTTTTACTCCGGATACGGAGTGATATTTTCTCAGGATATTATATGCGCCTACGGCATCTGCGTTATAGGTTCTGTTTCCATCTCTGTACAACCCTCTCTCTTTCCGTTTGGACGGCTCTGCATATCTTTTCCCTACTTCCGGTGACAGCGGACTGCACTGGCTGGTATAACTTTCTTCCTACTACAATATATTTATGGTTAATATCCCTTACATCCAGTAAGGAATTATCCATCTTGTTGCTTAAGCTGTTAGAATGTAGGTAGCAATTGGATATCTTTTTCTTCCTTGGACTTCGCGTCCGTAAAACAGACTGATAACCAGTTCCTCATTCGCAGCGTTCGTTTTATGCAGGTTGAATCACCTTAGGTGCATTCGTGTCACACCACAGTAGATTGAATAGGCAATGAGTAAAACTGGTACTTATCCATTGCAATAATCTTAAGGAGTGACAATTTATGAACGCAGTAGGTATCGATGTTTCTAAAAGTAAAAGTGTGGTTGCTATTATGCGGCCTTTCGGTGAAATTGTTTCCACACCTTTCGAAATCAAACACACAGCCAGCGATATCCATTCACTTATAGAACTCATCAACTCTGTTGAAGGTGAGTCTCGAATCGTAATGGAGCACACAGGACGTTATTATGAAGTCCTCGCTCATCAGCTTTTGGAGGCAAATCTTTTCGTCAGTGCCATTAACCCAAAACTTATCAAAGACTTTGATAATGATTCTCTTCGTAAAGTGAAATCTGACAAAGCGGATGCTGTTAAGATTGCCCGATATGCTCTTGACAAATGGCAAAACCTTAAACAGTATAATGTTATGGATGAATTACGCAATCAGCTCAAAACCATGAATCGCCAGTTCGGCTTT
>ENA-OUQI01001498-OUQI01001498.1-human-gut-metagenome-genome-assembly--contig:-NODE-1498-length-14609-cov-9.129724_pt1 | contig 14609 bp, 8 predicted proteins | sample MGYA00237953_ERZ548840 | MGnify/ENA primary metagenome ERZ548840 (study PRJEB26490, sample SAMN05194690) | human gut metagenome | biome: terrestrial biome; feature: human-associated habitat; material... | reverse complement strand
TATCTGCGTTGCCGCGGATGGTGTTGATCTCACCGTTGTGTACCATAAAGCGGTTCGGATGTGCTCTCTCCCAACTTGGGTTTGTGTTGGTACTGAAACGGGAGTGTACCATAGCGATAGCAGATTCATAATCCGGGCTCTGGAGGTCTTCGAAGAAAGTACGAAGCTGTCCAACCAGGAACATACCTTTGTAAACGATGGTACGGCTGCTCATGGAAACTACATAAGTATTATCATTACTCTGTTCAAACTCACGTCTTGCAATGTAGAGCATACGGTCAAATGGAAGACCTTTTTCCACATCTTCCGGCTTTTTGATAAATGCCTGCATAATACATGGCATACATTCTCTTGCCTTGTGTCCAAGCACTTCCGGGAATACCGGGACCTGACGCCATCCAAGAAGTTCCAGGCCTTCTTTCTCAAGAATGATCTCAAACATCTTCTTTGCCTGTGCGCGTTTGATCTCGTGCTGCGGGAAGAAAAACTGTGCGATGCCATATTCTCTCTCATCGCCAATCTCAAATCCCTCTTTCTTACAGGCTTTCTTGAAAAATTTATGGGAAATCTGGAGAAGGATACCTACACCGTCACCGGTTTTGCCTTCTGCATCCTTACCTGCGCGGTGTTCCAGATGTTCTACGATCTTTAATGCATTTGCAACAGTATCGTGGGTTTTCTTGCCTTTGATATTGACAACTGCTCCGATACCACAGTTGTCATGCTCAAATTCAGACCGGTACAGACCTTGCTGTTGCTGCTGTTCTCTCACTTCTTTCATAATCTCCTCATCCTTTCTATTTCTGCTGCTGTTCTTCGCTTATTTTCTTATCGACGGCCGCCTGGATGAATCCTCTGAATAAAGGATGTGCATGATTCGGGCGGGATTTGAATTCCGGATGGGCCTGAGTTCCTACATAGAACGGGTGCCCTGCGATCTCGATCATCTCTACGATATGATTATCAGGGGAAGTTCCTACGATATTCATTCCCTTCTCCTGAAGTTCTTTACGGAATGCATTGTTTACTTCATAACGATGTCTGTGGCGCTCATGGATTTCTTTTTTGCCAAAGAGTTCATAGGATCTGGAACCTTCTGCAAGAATACATGGATAGCTTCCAAGTCTTAAGGTTCCACCGATATCTTCGATATCTTCCTGATCCGGCATCAATGCAATTACCGGATGCTTTGTCTCCGGATTCAGTTCAATACTGTTTGCATCTTCGTATCCAAGTACATGGCGGGCAAATTCTACGATTGCCATCTGCATTCCCAGACAGATTCCAAGATATGGAATCTTATGTACCCTTGCATACTGTGCTGCCAGGATCATTCCTTCTGTACCTCTGTTTCCGAAACCACCCGGAACCAGGATACCATCTACATTGTGAAGCTGCTGATCCAGATTTTTCTCTGTCAGTTCTTCGGAATCGATCCAGTCAAGCTCTACTTTGGCTCTGCAGGAAATTCCACCATGTTTCAGTGCCTCTACTACACTGAGATATGCATCATGAAGCTGTGTATATTTTCCTACAATTGCGATCTTTACTGTTTTATTCGGATTTCTCAGACTTTCTACCATTTCCTCCCAGTCACTTAAATCCGGTTTTCTGTTTTCCAGACGGAGACTTGAAAGAACTACATCTGCAAGTTTCTCTCTTTCCATTGCAAGAGGAGCTTCATATAAATATTCCACATCCAGGTTCTGAAGTACATGTGATACAGGTACGTTGCAGAATAAAGCGATTTTTTCTTTAATGTCCTCTGTCAGCTCATGTTCACTTCTGCACACCAGTACATCCGGCTGGATTCCCATTCCCTGAAGTTCCTTTACGCTTGCCTGTGTAGGTTTTGTTTTCAGTTCTTCAGATGCCTTTAAATAAGGAATTAATGTTACGTGGATCAGGATTGCATTGTCATGTCCCACATTGAGCTGGAACTGACGAATTGCTTCCAGGAACGGTTGGCTTTCAATATCACCGACTGTTCCTCCCACCTCGATAATGGCAATCTTGTTTTCCTCCGGTGATTTGGCGCGGTAGAAACGGCTCTTAATCTCATTTGTAATATGAGGAATTACCTGTACGGTACCCCCGCCGAAATCCCCGTGACGTTCTTTCTGAAGAACAGACCAGTAAACCTTACCGGTTGTCACATTGGAATTTTTATCAAGACTCTCATCAATGAATCTCTCATAATGTCCCAGATCCAGGTCTGTCTCTGTACCATCGTCTGTTACAAAAACTTCTCCATGCTGAATCGGGTTCATGGTTCCGGGGTCGATATTGATATAAGGATCAAACTTCTGCATGGTTACCTGGTATCCTCTCGCTTTCAGAAGACGCCCCAGAGATGCAGCTGTGATTCCCTTTCCAAGACCGGAAACAACTCCTCCTGTAACAAATACGTATTTCACTGCCATTTTGATTTCCTCCTCCATCATCCTTTGTTAATAAAAAAGCGTCAGATGCAGCTATCAGAGGGCACTTGACCCATCTGGTATTCTGCATCTGACGCCTTTGTCAGATCATCATATCTTCTATAATAATATGTTCAATTGGCTTTCTTTAAAAATATGCTATACTATAAAACATTTTTTTTCGTTTGTCAATAATGAATTTCCCGTTTTTAAGCAAAAACAAATCAAATAAGTTCCTTCTGATAAACTATGAAGCAGTTATATTTTATGGAATTACTCTGAACACAGTCATAATACAGAAAAAACGAATCTGTAGAAGTTCATCTTCCAGACCCGTCTTCTCTGCAATAATTATTCGGTTATAAAAATGCAAAATTTATGCAACTGCAAATTTCTTCAATGTACGATCAAATTCCCGGCTCTCCCCGTGGCAGTCTACTGTCAGTTCTCTGGTCAGATCCAGACTAAGTACACCAAGGATTGATTTGGCATCAATTAAAAATCTGTTGTAATAAACATCAATATCAAAATCACATCTGCTTGCAGCATTCACAAATTCCTGCACCTCTTCAGTTGCATTTAACTTGATTTTACTCTGTGACATCGTGATCACCCTTTCTGAAAACATTCTTTGTTTTTTTCTATCAGACGCCCATATTATGTTCCTCATTTCAGAATTTGTCAAGTTTTTAAATTTATCCAATTTTCATAAAGCGCAGGGGTTCTATTGTGCATTTTGTTCGTTTATATATGTTTTCACAGCATTATTTTATACACTATGTATGATTTCATTCTATATTGGTTTTACCATTATGTGAGATTGATTCCATATATCATCGACAGGTTTCTGCATTTTTTATGAATTTTTGCGACTTAACACTTCACAATATCTGCAAACTCCGCATTTGTATAATCCGGAATCTCCATCGGATAATTTCCATCGAAGCATGCCTTACATAAGGGCAGACCGCCCGCCATTCCTTCCAGATAATCTGTCTGCATGTAGCCAAGAGAATCTGCTCCGATCATTTTACAGATTTCCTCTGTGCTGTGGCTGGCTGCAATGAGCTGATCATTTGACGGCACATCCGTTCCGAAATAGCATGGATGTAAAAATGGCGGTGAACTGATACGTACATGTACTTCCTTTGCTCCCGCCTCTTTTAACATGTGAATCAGATTTGCAATGGTTGTTCCACGAACAATAGAATCATCTACCAGGACAATCCTCTTATCTTTTACAACAGATTCCAGCACACTCAGTTTCAGATGAACGCTGGACTCACGTTCTTCCTGAGTCGGTTTGATAAATGTTCTTCCAATATAGCTGTTTTTATAGAACGCAAATGCAAACGGGATTCCTGATGCTTCGGAGTATCCCTTTGCAGCAGGGAGTCCGGACTCCGGTACACCTGTTACAAGATCTGCCTCTACAGGATAAGACTTGGCAAGAGATTTACCGCCGCGGATTCTGGCATCGTAGACCTTCACCCCATCAATGGTACTGTCAAGTCTTGCAAAATATATATACTCAAACACACAATGCGCGCGTTTTGCAGCAGCAGACGCAAGCTCTTTATTTGACTTCAGTCCGTCTTTTGTGATCGTAAGAATCTCACCCGGCTCAATGTCACGGATAAATTCCGCACTTACAGATGTCAGAGCACAGCTCTCAGAAGCAATAACATAAGCATTTCCTCTTTTACCGAGACACAATGGTTTCAGTCCATATGGATCGCGGACTGCGATCAGTTTTCTCGGGCTCATAACTACCAGACCATATGCACCTTTGATCTTCTTTGCAGTCTTTAGCACTGCCTCTTCTACTGTTTTAGAATGCACACGTTCTCTTGCGATATGGAACGCAATAACCTCTGAATCTGTAGTTGTATGGAAAATCGCTCCATTCTGGATCAGTTCCCATTTCAGTTCCGGTGTATTAACCAGATTTCCGTTATGTGCAAGGGCAAGAGTTCCCTTTACATAAGACAAAACAAGGGGCTGTGCATTCTCTGCAACAGAAGCTCCTGTTGTGGAATATCTTACATGACCAATACCAATATCTCCCTCATATTTACGGACAACATCCTGTCTGAGAACTTCACTTACAAGTCCCAGATCCTTATGAAACTTCACATTTCCACGCTCTCCCTTAGTATCAGAAACTGCAAGTCCGCAGGATTCCTGTCCTCTGTGCTGCAGGGAAGTCAGTCCATAATATATGGACGGAACTACATTGCCGCCATCCAGATCATAAATTCCAAAGACGCCGCACTCTTCTTTTATTCCAGCCATCTGATTTCCTCCGATCGTATTCTCTTGTCTGACTTTAACTTTACTTTCAAAACCCGCTGACATTGTTTTCTTATGTTTGGCGGGTTCCAAAATCAAATTATAATAATAGAAACAAATTTGTCAACCTATCCTTTTTTTGCCATATCTCAAAAATTTTTTCTGAATTTTTTCAAAAAAAGTGCTTGACATCTGTTTTCATTTCGTTTATAGTACAGCACATAAAGCAAAGGCGCTTTGGAAAGATCTACAGAGATCTCATCCAGGGCGCTTTTTTCGTTTTATAAAACTTTCGTTTCATAGAAAATGTTCGATGAGGAATTTTCTATGAGACGAAAACCGCAGGCAGTCACAATGGTGATCTGCAGCGGCACTACACATATTCAGAAAATATTGCAAACCGAAAGGAGAGTACCTATATGGCACAGAATATCCCTGAACTGTACGGCAGCCTGGTCTTCAACGACAAAGTAATGAGAAGTAAGCTGCCAAAAGACATGTACAAAGCATTAAAGAAAACAATCGAGAGCGGTACACACCTTGAACTTGATGTTGCCAACTCCGTTGCTGTTGCAATGAAAGAATGGGCTACCGAGAACGGCGCCACTCATTATACTCACTGGTTCCAGCCAATGACAAACGTAACTGCAGAGAAACATGACAGTTTCATTTCTCCTACAGGAGATGGTCAGGTGATCATGGATTTCTCAGGTAAAGAACTTGTAAAAGGTGAGCCGGATGCTTCCAGTTTCCCGTCAGGCGGTCTTCGTGCCACATTCGAGGCAAGAGGATATACAGCATGGGATCCGACATCACCGGCATTCATCAAAGACGGAACTCTTTACATTCCTACAGCATTCTGCTCCTACAGCGGAGAAGCTCTTGATAAAAAGACTCCTCTCCTTCGTTCCATGCAGACACTTGATAAAGAAGCTACAAAACTTCTCCATATAATAGGTAATAAAGATGTCAAACACGTAAATACAACTGTAGGTCCTGAACAGGAATACTTCCTGGTAGACAAGGAATTATACAAGCAGAGAAAAGACCTTGTATTCTGCGGACGTACATTGATCGGTGCTCCTGCTCCTAAGGGTCAGGAAATGGAAGATCATTACTTCGGTGCTCTGAAACCTCGTGTCGCAGCTTATATGCATGACCTGGATGTAGAGCTCTGGAAACTTGGTATTCCTGCCAAAACAAAACATAACGAAGTTGCTCCTGCACAGCACGAGCTGGCTCCTGTATTCGATACAACAAACGTTGCGGTTGACCACAACCAGTTAACAATGGAAGTAATGAAGAAAGTTGCCGACAAGCACGGACTTGTATGCCTTCTTCACGAGAAACCATTTGAAGGAATCAACGGAAGTGGTAAACACAACAACTGGTCTATGATTACAGATACCGGTGTAAATATCCTTGATCCGGGAAAAACACCTGCTGAAAATACACAATTCCTGATTTTCCTGACAGCTGTTATCAAAGCAGTTGATGAATACGCAGATGTACTTCGTATTTCTGTAGCAAGTGCAGGAAATGATCACCGTCTCGGTGCAAACGAGGCTCCGCCTGCTGTTGTATCCGTATTCCTCGGTGATGAACTGACAGAAGTATTAAAATCTATCGAAAATGACGAATATTTTGCAGGAAGCCGCGCAGTCCAGATGGATATCGGTGCAAAAGTACTTCCACATTTCGTAAAAGACAATACAGACAGAAACCGTACTTCACCATTCGCATTTACAGGTAACAAATTCGAATTCCGTATGCTTGGTTCCGAAGCTTCTGTTGCAAACCCGAACATTATCTTAAACACTGCTGTTGCTGAGTGTGTTCACCAGTTTGCAGAACAGTTAAAGGATGTACCGGAAGACAAGATGGAGGATGCAATCCACGAACTGATCAAGAAGACAATTATTGATCATAAACGTGTTATCTTTAACGGAAACGGTTATACAGACGAATGGATTGAAGAAGCTACGAAACGTGGTCTCTTTAACCTGAAATCCACACCGGATGCTCTTCCTCAGTGGATCGCAGACAAGAATATTGAACTCTTTACCAAATATCATATCTTCACAAAAGAAGAAATTGAATCCCGTTATGAGATCTGGCTGGAATCCTATTCCAAGATTCTTAACATTGAGTCCAATACTATGGTTGAAATGGTACAGAAGGATTTCCTTCCATCTGTATTCGCATATATCGACAAAGTTGCAGCTACTGCTGTTGCTAAAAAATCAGTTGTTTCAGATGTCAGCACAGCTTCTGAAGGAAAACTGATCAAAGAGCTGTCACAGCTTGCTGATGAGATTTCCACAGGTCTTGAGACCTTAAAAGCAGACACTGCCAAAGCGCTTGCTACAGAAGATCCTCTGGCTAATGCAAAAGCATACCAGACAGTTGTTCTTTCTGATATGGATGAACTCAGAAAGTCTGTAGATGCAGCAGAAACTCTGATTCCGGATGCACTGCTTCCATATCCTACATATGACAAGCTTCTGTTTTCCGTTTAATTAACAGGTAATAACAGGGGAATATCTTTATGAACTCTACTTCATAATTCATTATCGATTTCCTCATCCATTAATCACACGATATTTTGATGTTCCCCTGTTTTACATATAATTTTGATTTTAAGCTGTATTGCATACAGTTGTACAAAATGTCTTTTCTATTACATCAGTTATGCAATACACTATAAATATGGATTTTATATTCGCAAAAGCGCGATGAACTGGCTACATTTCCAGGCATTGCGCTTTTTGCATTTTATAAAATTATGAGGAAATTTTTATGAGGGAGGAATATTATTATGGAATTTTCCGCAGTAAACACAATATGGGTGCTGGTCGGCGCCGCGCTGGTCTTCTTTATGCAGGCCGGATTCGCAATGGTAGAAACAGGCTTCACACGAGCCAAAAACGCAGGTAACATTATTATGAAAAACCTGATGGACTTCTGTATCGGAACCCCGGTCTTCTGGCTGGTCGGCTTCGGTCTGATGTTCGGTGCAGGTAATGGATTTATCGGAAAGATCGGTGGTATTGCAACAGAAGCACACTATGGTTCAGGAATGCTTCCTGACAGAGTTCCTTTCTGGGCATTCTTAATCTTCCAGACAGTATTCTGTGCAACATCCGCAACAATTGTTTCCGGTGCAATGGCAGAACGTACCAAGTTCCTTTCCTATTGCGCCTACAGCCTTATGATCAGTCTTGTTGTATATCCGGTATCCGGACACTGGATCTGGGGCGGTGGATTTATCAGCCAGATGGGATTCCACGATTTCGCAGGTTCCTGTGCAGTACATATGGTAGGTGGTGTGGCAGCTCTGATCGGTGCCATCATCCTTGGACCTCGTATCGGTAAGTATACAAAGGACGGCAAATCAAAAGCTATCCCTGGACACAACCTTACAGTTGGTGCTTTAGGTGTATTTATCCTCTGGTTCTGCTGGTTCGGATTTAACGGTGCTTCCACAGTAAGTATGGAAGGCGATGCAATCGTAAGTGCAGGTAAAATCTTTGTTACTACTAACCTTGCAGCAGCTGTTGCAACTGTAACTGTTATGATCATCACATGGGTACGTTACAAAAAACCAGATGTTTCCATGTCTCTGAACGGTTCTCTTGCAGGACTTGTAGCAATTACAGCAGGATGCGACACAGTTTCTCCTACATCCGCAGCAATCATCGGTATTGCTTCCGGTTTTATCGTAGTATTTGGTATTGAATTTATTGACAAAGTCCTGAAAATCGATGATCCTGTTGGTGCTGTCGGTGTTCATGGTTTAAACGGTGCTTTCGGTACCCTTGCAGTTGGTCTTTTCTCCGATGGATCAGGCACAGACTGGAAAGGACTTCTTACAGGCGGCGGCTTCCACGGATTTGGTGTTCAGTTCACAGGTATGATCATCACAATCGCATGGGTTGTTGTTACTATGACAATTATCTTCCAGGTAATCAAACATACAATCGGACTTCGTGTTTCAGCTGAAGAAGAGATCGCAGGTCTTGACTCCAAAGAACATGGTCTTGCAAGTGCTTATGACGGTTTCGCAATGGCTGGCGTTCCGACTCCTATGGGAACTTCCATAAAAGCTCCTGTTGTCACAGCCAGACCTTCTGCTCCTGCTGAATCAGTTCCTGAACTTCCGAAAGAAGGCGTTCATAAGCTTACAAAAGTTGTTATCATCACCCGTCAGAATAAGCTTGATGAATTTATGCAGGCAATGAATGAGATCGGTGTTACAGGTATCACTATTACGAACGTTCTCGGATGCGGTGTACAGAAAGGTGCTCCATCCTACTATCGTGGTGTTGAGATGGAAATGAATCTTCTTCCTAAGATCAAGATTGAGATTGTTGTCAGTCTCGTACCTGTACAGAAAGTTATTGAAACTGCCAAAGCAGTCCTTCATACAGGCCAGATCGGTGATGGTAAAGTATTTGTATATGATATTGAAAATGTAGTGAAGATCCGTACCGGAGAAGAAGGTTATCTTGCTCTCCAGGATACTAAATAAGCTTTCCACTCATAATAAATATTCTAAAAGGAAGAAAGCCCCGGGGGTATTCCCGGGGCTTCCTTCCTTTAATTTCTGTTTCTGTCATTCTGTTCTTCACGTGGAGACAATCTGGGTAAATTCCAATGATAATGCGCAGCCAGATATCGGATCAGCACCACCACGATTGACGATACCACCATCGCTTCTACATTTCCCACAAACCGGTTCATATATACGCAAACGATCGCGCCAATGATTGATGCACAGGCATAGATATGCTTTACAAAAATATATGGCGGCACACTTGCCATCATATCTCTCAAAAGACCGCCTCCCACTCCTGTAATCGTTCCGAGAAACACAAGCAGAAATGCATTATCCATATGTCCCTGACGGATTCCCGCATTTACTCCTACTACTGTAAAAATCCCCAGTCCCACAGAATCCAGCACCAGCATAAATTTGTCATATGTTTCTCTTCTGTGTCCCTCCAAAAGCTCTCTTTTGAAATAAAAAATAAAGAACACAATACAGGAAGCAAGCACAGATACCAGTGCATACACCGGATTTCTGAATACAGCCGGAGGTATCACTCCCAGAACAATATCCCTGATCATTCCTCCTCCCACTGCTGTTGCCACTCCCAGAACACTGACACCAAAAATATCCATGTTGCGCTCCACTCCCACCATTGCTCCTGAAGCTGCAAACGCCACTGTTCCTGCCATTTCCATAATAAATGTTGCAATTGACTGATAATCCATATATAAATCCTGACTCCTGTTTTCTTTCTATAGTAACTCCTAACAGTATATATAAGTTTTCCCTCTATGGCAATAACCGTTTTACAGATGCTCCTTTAAATAAAGTACCATCCACAGTAAAACGGTCAATCAGCGTAGTCTTTGGATTCTCAATCAGATCGATCAGCTTCTCCGCCGCTATTCTGCCGATCGCAACGGTATCCTGACAAAGCGTAGTCAGTTTTGGTTCCAGTATCTTTGCAATTGTAATACCGTCATATCCCGCAATAGAGATATCCTCCGGAATCCGAAGCCCTCTTTCCCGGATTTCATTGATTCCGCCTATCGCAGCATAATCATCCGGATAAAGAATACAGGTTGGAGGATTGGGAAGATCCAACAGTTCCCCCGTAACCCTTGCAGCGCTATCTGCATCTCTGTACGGACATTCTTTAACGTAATCATCTGGTATCTCCACTCCCAGCCGCTGTAAAGTCCGATAAAAACCGGAAAGACGCATTCTGGTAACAGACGTATTATCTCCATGAATATACGCAATACGTCTGTGTCCCTGGTTATAAATATAGGTAACCAGTTCTTCCATTCCCTGACTGTTATTGGAAACAACCGCAATATTTCCGTCAAATACATGGTCGATCGTAACTACCGGAATCTCTGAACGGATCAGTTCCTGCACTTCATCCGCATAAAAATCCACACAGGCAATGACTACACCATCCACCCCTCTGTAGCGGCAATGTTCATAATAACTCAGTTTCTGTCCGGAAATCCTTCCGCTTGTGAAGGTAATATCGTACCCTCTTTCCTCTGCAGTCCTCTTAAAGCTCTCCAGCACATGATTAAAATAATCATGGGTAAGCCCGCTGGCAGCTTCATCAACAAACATTACTCCGATATTATAGCTTCTTTTAGTCTTCAGCGTTCTTGCTGAAGAATTAGGCAAGTATCCCATTTCTGAAGCTGTTTTCAGAATCATTTTCCGTGTTTCCTCACTGATATCGGAATAACCATTCAATGCTTTGCTGACACTGGCCACAGAGACATTACACTTTTTCGCAATTTCTTTCATCGAAACCATAGGTATGCCTCAATCTTTCCTAAAATTTTCGTAAACGTTTTCGTGTTTTTATTATATAACTATTCGTATATTTTTTCAAGTTTTTGATTTTATTTTTTGTGCATCTTTGCCACTTTTCGTATGATTGCACAATTTTCAATCCTTATTTTTCCCTTTTATCACAAATTCATTTCATCATTTTACCAAAATTTCGCTCTTGTTTTTTGACATTTATTTTTCTGCAAAGCAGTTGATTTTGCCACTGTCTTCCGCTATACTAAAGGAAAATAGCAGTAATGCCACGATAACCGCATATTTTATTCTAAACTTATTCGTTTTCGTGTCTTTATTTTCTGTACATTCAGAATAATCACTACAAATTATTTATAAAACAGGAGGACTTCATATGAAATTCGGTTATTTCGATGACAATGCCAAAGAATACGTCATCACTACACCAGACACTCCACTCCCATGGATCAACTATCTGGGTTCTCAGGATTTCTTCTCACTGATTTCCAATACCTGTGGCGGATACAGTTTTTACAAAGACGCCAAACTTCTTCGTATCACCCGTTACCGCTACAATAATATCCCGGTAGATTCAAATGGAAAATATTACTATATCCATGACGGCGAAGAAATCTGGAATCCAGGTTCCATGCCTTCCAAAACACCTCTGGATTCTTATGAATGCCATCATGGAATCGGCTACAGCCGTTTTCTTTCTTCCAAAAATGGATTAAAAGCTAATCTTCTTGCTTTTGTTCCTGTTAACTCAACCTGCGAAATCAACAAACTGACTCTCACAAATACAACTGATACTTCGAAAACTTTTTCCCTTTTCTCTTATGTAGAGTTCTGTCTATGGAACGCAGTTGATGACAGCACAAACTTCCAGAGAAATTTAAGCATCGGAGAAGTCGAACTCGAAGGCAGCACTATTTACCACAAAACCGAATATCGCGAACGCCGCAGACATTACAGTTTCTTCAGCGTAAACAGCCCTGTTGATGGTTTTGATACCAGCAGAGATGTTTTCCTTGGTATGAATAACGGAAACGCTTTCCCTGCTGCCGTAAAAGAAAATAAAGCAAGAAATTCTGTGGCAAGCGGCTGGTACCCTATCGCAAGCCACCAGATTAATATAACACTTTCCGCCGGAGAATCCAAGGACTTTATTTTCATTCTTGGTTACAGCGAGAACCCTCAGGATCAGAAGTTTGTTGCTCCGAACGTAATCCGCAAAGACGGCGCACATAAAATCCTCGAACAGTTCCAGACAACCGAACAGGTTGATGCGGCATTCGCAGAACTGAATGCTTACTGGGATAAACTACTCTCTCGTTATCATGTAGAAAGTAATGACGAACACGTAAACCGTATGGCCAACATCTGGAACCAGTATCAGTGTATGGTCACTTTCAACATGTCACGTTCTGCTTCTTACTACGAATCCGGCACAGGCCGTGGAATGGGATTCCGTGATTCCTGTCAGGATCTTCTTGGTTTCGTACACCTGATCCCGGAACGTGCAAGAGAACGTATCCTGGACATCGCAGCTACTCAGTTCGAAGATGGAAGCGCTTATCATCAGTATCAGCCACTTACCAAGAAGGGTAATCTGGACATCGGAAGTGGATTTAATGATGACCCATTATGGCTGATTGCAGCTGTTTCCGCTTATCTGAAAGAAACAGGTGACTTCTCTATCTTAAATGAGATGGTAGATTTCGATAATCAGAAAGAAAAAGCAGCACCTCTGTACGAGCATCTGCGCCGTTCTTTCGAATATACAGCCACTCATCTCGGACCGCACAAGCTGCCATTGATCGGACGTGCAGACTGGAACGACTGCCTGAACCTTAACTGCTTCTCCACAGAACCGGGAGAATCCTTCCAGACTACAGGACCTTCCGAAGGACCTGTTGCAGAGTCTGTATTTATCGCAGGTATGTTTGTAAAATACGGCAGAGAATTCGCAGAGATCAGCCGTCATATGGGGGACACCACAGCCGCAGACAGAGCCGAAAAAGAAGTCGATGCCATGTATCAGGCAGTTCTGGATGCCGGCTGGGATGGAGAATGGTTTGTACGTGCATATGATGCAGAATCAAAAAAAGTTGGTTCCAAAGAATGCAAGGAAGGTCAGATCTTTATCGAACCGCAGGGCTTCTGCGTTATGGCAAGAATCGGTGTGAAAGAAGGTCTTGCCCAAAAGGCTCTGGATTCTGTCAAAGAGCGTCTGGATACCAAATACGGTATTATGATCCTTCAGCCGGCCTATACCCAGTATTATCTGAACCTTGGAGAAATTTCCTCCTATCCGCCGGGATATAAAGAGAACGCAGGTATCTTCTGTCACAATAATCCATGGGTTTCTATCGCAGAAACCGTCATCGGACGCGGCAACAGAGCTTTTGAGATTTACAAGAAGACCTGCCCGTCCTACATCGAAGATATCAGCGAAATCCACTGTACGGAACCATATGTATATTCTCAGATGGTTGCAGGCGCTGACGCAGTTTTCCATGGTCAGGCAAAGAACAGCTGGCTGACAGGTACTGCAGCATGGACTTTCTGGAACCTGTCTCAGGCTATCCTGGGTGTTCAGCCATCCTACGACGGACTGTGTATCAACCCATGTATCCCGGAAGGATTTGGTGATTTCACACTTACCAGAACATTCCGCGATGCTGTTTACCACATCGAAGTCAAGAACCCGGATAACGTTCAGAAGGGTGTTAAGAAAGTGGTTGTAGACGGCAAAGAATATGAAGGCTGCCTGATTCCTTTTGAAGAAGGTAAGAAAGAATATCACGTAACTGTTTGCATGGGATAATGATTTCATTCTTTTTGCTCACGACAGATACATCATAAACAGAAAAGTCGATTTTCAGATATCATCCACAGGAGTTTACTTCTCCTGTGATGATCTGAAAATCGACTTTTTTATCTTTATGCTCCTTTATCCTAAACATTTCTTATCTTCACATATTTAAAGATATGACTGAGTCTGCATATACTGTCCGAGACTTAGAATGGTTAAGAAGAGACTTGGAAAAATTACAACAAAAAGGGAGCTACTCAATGATGAATAACTCCCAATTTTTTAAATCATATGTGTTACAAACGGCGTGTTGCAAACCCGTTACAAACAACCCCATTTTAACCACTTTTTACTACTCTGTTTGGACACGATAAATGCTTATTTTAAGCCATTTATTAGAATTTACCAGCTTTAGCAGCTTCCTCAATGGAAACAGCTACTGCAACTGTCATACCAACCATCGGGTTGTTACCAGCGCCGATGAGACCCATCATCTCTACGTGAGCCGGTACAGAAGAAGAACCAGCGAACTGTGCATCAGAGTGCATACGTCCTAATGTATCTGTCATACCGTAGGAAGCTGGACCTGCTGCCATGTTGTCTGGGTGAAGTGTACGTCCTGTACCACCACCGGAAGCAACTGAGAAGTATTTCTTACCTGCTTCAAGACGTTCTTTCTTGTATGTACCTGCAACCGGATGCTGGAAACGTGTCGGGTTTGTGGAGTTACCTG
>ENA-OUQI01001487-OUQI01001487.1-human-gut-metagenome-genome-assembly--contig:-NODE-1487-length-14677-cov-17.291957_pt1 | contig 14677 bp, 16 predicted proteins | sample MGYA00237953_ERZ548840 | MGnify/ENA primary metagenome ERZ548840 (study PRJEB26490, sample SAMN05194690) | human gut metagenome | biome: terrestrial biome; feature: human-associated habitat... | reverse complement strand
CCGCCGTAACCCTCCATCAGGTTGACGGCACCCCACACGCCCAGACCGGCACCCAATGCCACAACCAGAGTCTTCAGAACGTCCACTGCGCTGTTAAAGAATTCCATAGAAAAATCTCCTTTGTTTTGAAAAAGTGACCCTGCACACACCTGAAATCTGTTTGCAAAAGCCGAAAACCACGGCGAAGGCTGATTTTCCGGTGTACCTGTTGGGTCAATGGGTAAAAAATAACCGCTCGTCTTATCAGGCGGGCGGGAGTGAATCAGCATCCACCATGATGAAGGTATCATCCGGGTGGATTTTTTCTTTTCGGTTCAAGAACTTCTCAATATCGAGGGCGTTCTTGGGATCATAATCGGAGGTGTACTTGTAGTTCGGATGCTGGGTCAGGTCGTATTTGTCCGAAAGGAAAGGTCTGACACCACGAAGCTGCAGGATGCACTTGCCGCCATCCAGCACCGCCAGTTCATCCCGGCTCATAAGCTCGTGGCCGAGTTTTTGGTAGTTGGTGCCATAGCTTGGGCTATTGCCACGGGTATCAGAATTGTTGTAGCTGTCGATAGTTTCCTTGCCGAGTGCTTCAGACAACTCTTTCAGGGTGGTGGGTTCGCTGCCGCCGAGGAAGATCTGCGAATCCATATTGCCGACAATGGTGTCGGCGTTATCCTTGTAGATGGCTTTCAGCTGACTGCGGGTCTGCAAAACCAGACACGCCGAAATTTCACGGCTGCGGATGGTGGCTACCAGCTTTTCTAGCTGCGGAATTTGACCAATGTTGGCACACTCGTCGATCAGGCAGCGGACATGGACTGGCAGCTTACCGCCGTACACATCATCGGCTTTGTCGCAGAGCAGATTGAAAAGCTGGGTGTAGATCATAGAGCATGAGATAATTTAAGTCCGTGTCGGTCAAGGTCGCTGTCTGCTTGCTCCACCAAAGCGGCTTCACAATGTCGATACGCTCGGTAAGAATGTTATATCTGACAGCACCTTGCAGAACGGGGTCATTCTGAAAAACGGTCAGACAGTTGCGTATGCTGTTCTTGATTGCTCCGTTATCGGTCAAGTCCAGACTTCCTCTGACTTCTTCCACGGTCATGCTCGGCTGTGTGTCCTGCAATTCGCTGTTCAAGTTTCATCACCTCTTTTCTCTGCTCGGCTACAAGAGCTTTCTTTTCTTCGGGAGTGTCATAGAGAAGAATATCCAGCAGGTGTTCGATATAGCTTTTCTTCTCCAATGCTTCCACAAAAAGCGGGTGCCACACTTCATCCGTCCGTTGCGGTGCGTATTGCTTTTCCCACTTCCTCAGAAGATGGAAGTAATCGGACAGCACCTTGTAGCAGTGATTTTCTTCCTGCTGATATTTCTGCTCCGGGGTAGGCTCTCGGATTTTCGGTCTGATTGACGGTTTCTGTCTGCTGTCATAGCTGATACCAAAATCATCAGCTATCTTCATGGCGGCTTCTTTGCTCGGCAAGCCAAACAGTCGGGAAACAAAGTCAACTGCGTCTCCATCTGCCTGACAGCCAAAGCAATGAAAGCGGCGGTCAAGTTTCATGCTGGGGTTCTTATCATTGTGAAAGGGGCAGACCGCCATTCCGTTTCGTCTAATACGGATTCCATAGCGTTCTGCCGCCTGTCGGGTTGTTACATTCTGTTTTACTGCTTCAAATAAATTCAATAGGCATTTCCTCCTGAAATAGAAAAAGCACCTGCTATTTTCCAAATGAAAACGGCAAGTGCCTGTTAAAGTTCCATATCCTGTTTTTTCTGCTTGGGTGCTTTCTGCACCTGTTTCTGTTTCTTCTGTTCCTGCTCATACTGCAAGCGTTCTTTGAGAGAATGCTTCGGCTCTGGCTGTTTCTCTCCCGTCTGTTCCGGCGATAGAACCTTGCTAACCCAGTAGCGAATATCTTTCATCGGCTTCAATTCTTCATTGACTGCGGCAAGCTGTTCTTTCAGATCAGCGTGAGTAGTCCGCAGACCGTCATATTCTTTTTGCAAGGCTTTCAAATCCACATTCAAATCAGCACCATGCTTTTTCAGAATGCGGTATGCCTTATTAAAAGCGGTCAGCTCGTCCTTATGACTTTCGACATAGGCTTCCTTTCGGATTTTCCAGCCGATTTTGATATACTTGTCATGGACTGCTTTATGCTTTTCACAATCAGCAACGGCGGTCTGAATGGCGGTAATGGCTTTCATGCGGTTAGCGGCTTTCTGCATATCTTCACGAATGGCAGTAGCCTTTTCACTCACCCCTTGCAGGGCAATGTCCAAATCTTCCAGCGTGAAAAGCTCATGCCGTTGTAGATAGACGGTCGCTTGGGAAATGGTTTTCAAATCATCGGTCGTGCCTTTCTGCTGTCCGTATCTCGACCATTCGCTACGCTCTGCCTTTCGCAGATTCAGATAATCACGCAGTAGAACGGCAAGGTTCGGAGAAGCATTTTTCTTTTCCGCTTCATTTTCTGCAATGACTTCTTTGGTGGCTTCCAGAATGTCAGCAATCCAGTCACGCAGACTTTTGATAGTGCTGCGGATAGCGTTCATCATGCGGTTGGCGGCTTTAATGTCTCGGTTGAGATTGCCGATGTTGGTGGCAATGCCTTTTCGCTCCAACGCAGAGACAGCCGTTCCCATGTGGACTGTCGGGATAATGTCAAGTCCCTGTCTTTCATAGGAACGCATATCAATCCGTTCTGGACTTCCGGCAAGTTCCAGATATTTGTTCTGAACAATTTCCCAACCATGCCGCCATTCCTCGGCATGGTACTGTTCGTTCCAGTCAACGGTATCTTCCTTATGGCTTTTCCATCTGCCGGATGGGAGCTTGATACGCTCGCCGTTTTCGTCAAGGTCATAAACCTTGCGGCTCTTAGGCATCCATTTTCCATTTTCATCAATGGCTCGCATGGTCAGCATGAAATGGTAATGGGGATTGTGTCCCGGCGGATCGGGGTCATGGATTGCGAAATCACAACACATTCCCTTTGAAACAAACTGTTCCTCGCAGTATTCTTTGACCATCTGCGGTAACAGCTCCATCGGGACTTCTCTGGGCAGGGCGGCAACAAACCGTCTTGCAAGCTGTGAGTTCCATTGCTTTTCGATTTCTTCAACGGAGTTCCAGAGGGTTGCTCGGTCTGCATATTCGGGTGGAGCATTTGGGGGCAGCATGATTTCCGTATAGACCACTTCTTTTTTGCAAGTGTAATTCTTGGTTTTCTGGTCATACTCGGAAAACAGCTTTTCTCCGGCTTGGTAGGCAGCTCCGGCAACCGCAGAGTTGCCTTTGCTTCGCTGAGTGATTTTGATATTGAAGTGGGGTACTGGCAATTTGTGTGAACCTCCTTTCGGTGCAAAAAAATGACCGATACTTTTCAGCAGCGGTCAGGTGGTGGAATATAAACTTGCTGTCGGGGAATGATTGCTTGCAATCGTTTCCCGGCGGCAAGTCCACAAAGGGGTAGTTGGCAAAGCCAACGCAGGGGAAGTGTAGCTTCCCCTGTATGATTGGAGCAGACTGCGGAAATCATCAGCTCCCTGCAAGGGGCTTTCGGCAGAACGCAATGCACAACCTTTAGGTGGTGTATAATTGCGCCCTTTTTCCAAAAGGGTCTTTTAGCTCCCGTTCGGCTGCCCCAATTCCTTTCGGTTCGCAATCAGCAAATCCAACTTCTTTTGAACCGCTTCGCTGTGAAAGATGAAAGTCAAAAGCTCCATCACATCATCATCGGTCAGAGTGGTCGGCTCTTTCAAAAAGGTTTCCAACATTCCGGCACGAGTGCAAAGGCGGTGGGTTCGCTCACTTCGGGTCAACCTCTTTAATTCGCTCTGCAATCGCTTTTCCTTGTGCATGGCTGCGGTCAGCTTTCGCTCGACCACATATTTCTCACGCTCCAATTTTTCCAGTTCTTCTTTACTCATAGACAAGCTCCTTTCGCAATAATGGATAAAACAAAAGCGACCAACTTTTTACGGTTGATCGCCTTTGGCTTAGACAATACTTATAACTATTTTTCTATCTTTGCAAGTGTATCCTCTCGTATAGCTTGTCGTAATGTAGTAAGATATTCTGAAAAACTCACTCGGTCATCTGCATAAGTCAAATTTAATTTATACTCTTTCGGAATCCATGTAGATAAATCAGAAGCGTTATGCTGAATTAAAGCTTCCAAGCTATCAATAGCTTTATATATCTTAGCTTCGACAGTTTTTCTTTCTGTCATCTCATTATATAGAGCTTTCATTTCTTCTGCATAATAAGACGGTAACGTATCTATCCAGTTAAATAGTAAATTTTCTTCTATATCCTCATGCACTTGCTTTTTATCAAAGGTAGGAATGTCTCCTGTAAAGCATTCACCCAAATCATGAATAATACACATACGAATAACTTTATCCATATCAACATCTGGAAACTCATCCCGCATAAAAAAAGCCATCAGCGTCATCATCCAGCTATGTTCTGCTACACTCTCGTGTCTTCCTTTCGATGTATAGCAATGCCTTGTCGTATCTTTTAAACGCTCAGCGACACTTAGCGCATTTAATAATTCTCTGGAATTCATAATTTTACCTCCACATTATCAAATTACATATTCATTTTCTCTTACTCCATATAATCTATCTCCGGTATCTCCATTATACGGCAGTAAATACCCATCTTCTCTAATTCCGTCTGCCATATGGACTAAAAATAGCTTCACTTCTGGATGCTCCTTAAAAATTCGTTCTATTCCAGATTGACATCCGAACATTGCCATAATAACTACATTTTCATCTTTGAAACCATACTTTTTCATGTGTTCCAGTGTTTTCAAAATGCTACCAGCTGTAGCAAGTGCCGGATCTGTGATAAAAACTCTTTTACTTTCTGGTTCTTTTAATTTATAATTGCAGGACTATGTCCTTACTCGAAGTATATCATATCTGTATTTCTAATTCAACATTGTACACCTCATATAATCTGTATTTTTCAGCTAACAGCCAAAGAAAACATCAAGTGCAGACCCGACATTTTGACCGCAAATCAACCCAAAATGCTACATCATTCCATCTGGCTATTGAAACCGTTTTGCTTGGCGTTCTCGCTTGCTTTTCGTCTGCGTTCCTCGCTGTACGGCGGTTGCAGACGGATAGAAAGTCTGGACTTGTCCAGAAGATAAGTCACACCGCCTTGCTCATGGGATTTTTCCAGTCGGCAGAGATCGGGGTGCTTTTTACTGAACAATGCTAGTCGCTTTCGCAGGCTGGCATTGTAGGTGTAGATACTGGCTGTGTCCTCGCCCTCATTAAAGAGGATGATAGTTTCTTTTTCATACTTCGTCAGCTTCGCCATAACTTTTCTCCATGTGATGATTCCAGTAGCTATCCATAATGACTGCCTTGTGCTGGTAGTATTCCTGCATCTGCAAACGCAGATTGTAGTAGAAACGACGATACCATTTGTCGCACTTCTCGTCACTCAGCTTGACCGACAGCATATAGAACAGTTTCTTTGCCGCCGGATCAGGAGTAAGGGCAGCTACATAACGCAAACGCTCAACCGTTGCTTCACGGTTCGGACAGCCAAAGGTATACAGGGTTTTCATTTCCTTCAGGTTCATTTTCATTCAAAAGTCCTCCTTGATAGTTGATAAAATAAAAGCGACAGATACTCAGAATAGAAATACCTGTCGCTTTGCTCACGATATTAAATTGTTGGTTCTGCACTTGACTTTTTTACTTAAAGTCGGGCAGTTCGTATATCTCTTTCATCAGCAGAACGCCCATTGTAAAACCATACTTGAAATGTTCCTCGGTCTGCATAGTCTGGCAGTCTGCAAAATTGTCATTGAGCTTATCCAGCTTCGCATAATCTTCTTTGCTCAATGTCTGCTCAAAGTATCGCATGATGTCTGCGATTGCCTGTCCTGCTTCCCGAAACTTCTCTGATTTCGGTACTACCGTTTCTGCCGGATAAATCTCTCCATTGAAGATTGCTTCTAAAATCATAAATTCACGCTCCTTTCTCAGCAGTAAATCAGCTCGCCCTTGATGGCTTCCTCAGCCTGTGCAACACAAGCGTTCATCTGGCGAACCCATTCGATTTGATTTTCGGCTTTGAGCTGCTCCGTCACGCCGTATGCCTTTGCAAGCTGTGGCACGATGATTTCCATACGCTTCTTGGCGGTTTCCTCAATCTCCGCACAATGCTCATAGAGAGTTTCATTCAGCACCATGTCGGAGAACAGGACTGGATTAGCCAGTCGCAGATACTCCTTTCGCATCCGTCCCCACTTGCCAAGACGGATATTCGGATTTTTCAGCTTGATGTCGGGGATGTAGTAGTCTCCACATTTGATAAAATTCAGTTCCATATTCAAGCACCTTTCTTTCTGTGATATTCTTCCCTGCGTTTGGCAAGGGTAGTTTCATAGCGTTTGATTGCATCGGGGTCTCCGGCTTCTGCATCGGCTTTCATTTTCTGATAGCTTCTGACAGTAGCTTGGCTCTGATACTTTCGCATTTCAGCCAGCTTCTTTGCTGCTTCTTCATCGGTCTTGGCAAGCTCTACAAGGGCTTCACGCTCTGCCTGTCGCTTGGCAGTTCTTGTCCTCGTGTATTCAGCCTTGCGTTCTGCCATCATAGCGGCATATTCGGGGTCTGCCGCCATGCGTTCTTCCTCACGCTCCTTTTTTCGCTGTCTGGCTACGGCTTCTTTTTCTTTCAAGGCTTGCCATTCCTCGGCGGCTTTCGGGTCTGTCTTGGCGGCTTCTTTCAGCTCCTTTCGGGAAAGTTTCTTTTGCCTGTTGGCTCGTTCTGTCCGTTTGCGTTCCGCTTCCAGTAGCTTTTCACGCTGTAAGCGTTCCTTTTCTTCCATTTGGGCGATATAGGCAGGGTCGGCTTCTCTGGCTTCCTTGATTTTCTGCTGTCTGCGGTGGTTTCGCTCACGCTGCAAGGCAAGTTTGCGTTCATATTCAGCAATAGCTTCCGGGTCTCCGGCTTCAACAGCTTTCATCAATGCTGCTTTTTTCTGTTTCTGAACCTCTGCGGCTCGTTTCGCCTTTTCCTGCTTCTTTCGCAACTGCTCGGCTTCGATGGCGGCAATGCGTTCTTCTTCGGAAACAGTTTCAACAGGGGGATAGTAGTTGCCGATGAAGTTGAAATAAATGTCGATATTCTGCTGACGGTAAACGGTGCGACCACCTGTGGCTTCGTGGACTTCCACTCTGTCAATAAAGGCATAGAGCATGGTGTCCGTCAGTTCCTCGCAGTTTCGGTACTTGTTGACTAAGGCGATAAAGCGGTTGGTGTCGATTTTCTCAACTTCTTCCTCTTGTATCTGTCCCTGCAATTCCTCAACTCGTTTTTCCAGCATAAGCTGTTCTTCATCGTACTGCTGTATCATTCGCTGTGCCTGTCGCTCCGGCAACAGACCGCTGATGGCACTGTCATAGAGCTTCTGTATCTTTGCATCCAGTTCAGCCATTCGTTTCTTGGCTTCGTCAATTTCCTGCTGTCCGTTGTTGGCTGACTTGGATTTGCTCTCATTCCATACGGTCTTGAGCTGGGAAATAAACTCTGCTTCGTTCTCAATGACATATTGGCTGACCGCTTTGATTGCCTGCAAAATCGCCGCTTCCAGAGCAGAGGTTTTAATGAAGTGGGAAACACATTCATTGTTCTGATTTCGATAATTGCCACATTGAAAAGCAGAATCGGAATCATAATGTTTTCCGCTTTGCCTTGCTTCGGGGCTGATGAATCCCATTCGTGAACCACAATCCGCACAATAGATCATGCCGGACAAACGGTGGGAATAAGTTCCGTTTGCGGCTCTCGGTTTTGCACGAACACGGAGCTTCTGGGCAATGTCCCATGTGTCTTGGTCAATGATGGCTTCGTGGGTATCGGGGAATATCATCAGTTCTTCCGGCGTTGCGGCTCTGCGTTGCTTTGTCTTGAAGTTCTCACAGATGGATTTGCCCAACACGGTATGACCGAGATATTCCTGCCTGTCCAGAATATGACCAATCGTATTTGCGTTCCAACGGTAAGGGTCGCTGAAGCTCCTGTTTCTGCAATTTTCGGGGAAATACTTTGCCGTATATGCAGATGGTATCAGCACCTTTTCTTCGGTCAGTTGTTCCGCAATCGCCGTCACGCCCATACCTTGACAGGCAAGACGGAACACCTTTCTGACGATTTCAGCAGCCGGTTCATCCACAACAAGGGTCTGCTTATCTCCGTTGATACGCTTGTAGCCATAGGGGATAGCACCGCTGCACCTTAGTCCCTCTTTCATTCTGGACTTAAAGACAGCCTTGATTTTGTTGCTGGTGTCTTTGGCGTACCACTCGTTCATGATATTCAAAAACGGTGTGAAGTCATTTTCGGTTGGATTGGCACTATCCACATTGTTGTTGATAGCGATAAAGCGAACACCCTTTTTCGGGAATACAATCTCTGTGTAATAGCCGACTTGCAGGTAATTTCTGCCAAACCTTGAAAGGTCTTTTACTACCAGAGTGTCCACCCGTCCGGCTTCGATTTCTTCCAGCAGGGCGGTAAAGCCGGGGCGGTTGAAATTCGTGCCTGAGTAGCCATCGTCATAGAAATGGCGGATATTTCTCAGTCCCTTTTGTCGGGCATATTCTTCGAGATACTTTTTCTGATTTAGGATGGAGTTCGATTCGCCAGCCTGTTCATCGTCTCTGGATAATCGCTCGTATAGAGCTGTGATTTTGATTTCTTCTTTCTTTGCCACGGTTTTGCCTCCCTTCTGTATGTAATTAGCGTTGATAAAACGCTACCTTTTTCTATCTTGGTATATTGTAACCTTTCGGGTCAGTAACCACGAATGAAACTTCATAGTCCTTGGAATCACATTGCAACAAGTTTGGCTTGATGAAAAACCTCGTCTTGCCGCTGCCGGAACCGCCGACTACCAGCACATTTTTGTTCCGGGCGTTCTTGGGGTCCGGCGGGCGGTTGCTCATCATCAGCCGTTCCGTTTTGGTCAGGATGATATTGTCCTCAAATTTCGAAGCCATGAATGGCTCGATATCTTTGGGCCCGCCCCATGAAGCGTTTTGTCAAGTGCTTTTCGCAATTTATTGACGCAAAACAGGATTTTTTCAAGAGAAAAGCCCCATGCGGTCAACATGGGGCGAGTTGATAAAGTGAAAGTGCGAAAGTGCAAGGTGCAAAGGCTCTGCGTTTTGCACTTTCATTTTGCAGTTTCGGGCGGCTGCTTCTTCTTGATGAAGTTGTACCATTGACTTCCAACGCGCCTTGCGCCCAATATGCCGCCCATGCTGCGCTTGGCATTTTGTACCGTTCTTTCGGATATTCCGGCTTCGGCTGCCGCCTTGACAATATCCTCGCTTGCCATTTCCTTACCGTCTGCAAGTAAATCGAGTATCAACCTTTCCGCTTGCTCGGTCTTGGTTTCGGTGTTGCCGCCTGTGCCGGACAGCAGTTCATCAGCGGTAATGTCATATTCGCCTATCCATGAAAAGCCGCTTTCCGCGCCCAACGAAAACGCCATAGGCTTACCCTCCGGTGCAAGGGAAGATTTGTCGTGAATGATAACGCGCACATTCGGCTCTCGTTTCACGCGCCCTATGAGCAGCACACTACGAGCGGCGGCTCGGAAGTCGATAGAGCCTAATCCCCGGTATGCGCTCTGACCTCCGGCAGCTTTGTTCAAGTGCCCGATAAGCACAACGGCACACCCGGTACGCTCTGCAACTTCGGCAAGGCGGCGAAAGATAGGGCGTATTTCGTTTGCCTTGTTCATATCCGTTTTTTCGCCTACATACGCCTGTATGGGGTCAAGGATTATAAGACGCGCCCCGGTCTGCCGGATTGCCCTTTCTATGCGTTCATCGGATAAGGACAATTCCTGTTTGCCCTCGTCAATGACAAGTACCCGGTCAAGGTCTGCGTCCGCTTCCATAAGGCGCGGCTTGACGGTATCGCCCAAACCGTCCTCTGCGGTCTGATAGATAACATTAAAAGGCTCATGCTCTGCCATAGCCGGAAAGGGCTTGCGGTTGGTACAGGCGGCGCAAAGGCGCAGGGCAAGGGTGGTTTTTCCCTCGCCGGGGTTGCCCTGTACGATTGTTACCTTTCCAAAAGGGATATACGGCTCCCATAGCCATTCAACGGTCTGTGTGTCAACCTCGCTCATGCGGATAATTTCAACGGTTTCTTCCTGTTGCGGCTCACGCAAGCCATAGACAGCTTCGCGCAGATATTTTCCGTCTGTAATTTCCTCTTTACGCTGTAAAACCTCGTTCCAGTCTTTGAACAACGGTACAAGGCGATTGACGGTGTAGCCTTGGGGGATAATGCTGTTAAGGCGGCTGCAAGCGTCTGTCCCGGCTTTGTCGCTGTCAAGGCAGAGATAGACGGTCTTGATATTCGGACGGTCAGAGAGAAAACGCAGCAGGGCTTTTTCACTCACGCCGCCCAATGACAGATAGCTTTGTTTCTGCCATTCCTTTTTGAACAGGCAGAGGAAAGATAACAGGTCAATGGGGGCTTCAAAGACAAAAAGCCTTTCGCCCTCGCCCCGGTAGCAGAAGTTAAAAGTCTTGTCGCTGCCTTTCACATCAAGCCGGAAGCTGCCCACCGTTCCCCGTTGGTGGGCATATCTCGGTATGCCGCTTTCATCTCTGCCGACAAATACGGCGTTATGGTGGGCGGCTTCCTCGTAGAGATCGCCGCAGGAAAAGAAAAAGCCCGACACATCTTCATCAATGCGCCGGGCGGCTGTAAGGTAGTTCCTCGCTGTTTGGTTGTCGGGGCTTTTGGGTGGTAGTCTGAATTGCAGATAGACGGGTGGGGGTGCTTCGCCCCGTTCGCCTATCAGCATTTCAACGGCTTCAAGAAAACTTTTGCCGTAAAACTCCATGACAAAATCAATCGGACCGCCGCCTTTGCTCTGGCTGTGCCGATACCATCTGTTTTCTCTGACCGTCAAGCTGTCGTGCCGTTTCCAACGGTACTCCTGTCCGGCGCGTTCAAGCTGTTCGCCCTGGGCTTGCAGGAATGATACAAGGTCGGTCTGATTTGCCCGGTCAATCTGTTCTTTGGTGTAGGTCATAGGGAAATATCCTCCTTTTTGCGTCTTGGTGTTTGGTGTGTCTGTTCCTGTGTGCGCTGCTCGGCTTGCTCTACAATATCAATGCACTTTCGGATTTGCTGTAACTCCTTAACCTCGCTGCGCTTTGTTTTCAGTTCTTCATATTCGCCTGTGGATTGGGCTTTCAGTTCGTCAAATTCTTTCTGCCACTCGGACACCTTGAAAGACTTTGTACCCTCCGGCAGATTTGCGTGCAGGAAACGGTTGGCGGCGTTCCAGATAATGAGGTCGCTTTCGTGGGCTTGCTCAAATTTTTCTCTCTTTTTGCCCCATCCGTTTTTCAGCGTTTTCAGTTCATCGTGAATGGGCTTCAAGCGGTTGTAGTTGCTGCCATGCTCGATAAACTTTTCCAATGTCCTCATGCGCTTCTGCTTGGCAACAACGCTTGTATTCAGCCGCTTTGCTTCTTCATCAACAGAGGAAAGGGCAGCGTCCAAATCTTCAAGGGTAGCAATGCCCTTGCTTTGCAGATAGACAATCGCCTTGCTGATTTTTTGCAATTCCCCGGCAGTATGCTGTTGCTGCCAGCCCTGTGAATACTTCCGGCTTTTCTCTCGTTCAATGCTCAAATACCTTGTAAGCAGCGTGGCAATATCGGGAGAGTGCGGGGCAGCTTGCAGTTGCTTCTTAGCGGCGAAAACCTCCGCAAGCCATTCTTTCAAGCTGTCGATATAGCCCCGGATTTCCCGCATAAGTCGGTTGGTCTTTTGTATCATGCGGTTGATTTCTCCCTTGTCGGTGGCTATGCCTTTCTTCTCCATTTGGGAAGCTGCAACACCCATGTGGACGGTGGGGAGTTCCTCAATACCACGCTCTGCATGGCTGCGGTGGTCGATACGCTCCGCGCTGCCGCTTCGCTCTAAATAGTCGTTGGCAAGGTCAGCCCACGCCTTGCGCCATAGGTCGGCGTTCTCCTGCCTGTTCCAGTCCATAAGGTCAACCTTGCGCGTCTTGTATCTGCCGCTTGGCAGCTTTACGCGCTCCCCATTTTCGTCAAGGACATATTCCTTTTTTGACTTCGCCGCCCATGTGCCTTTTTCATCAAGGGGGCGCATAGTCAAAAGGATATGAGCGTGTGGGTTGCCGTTGCCTGTGTCGTGGATATTGAAGTCGGCGCACATTCCTTTGGAAACAAATTGAGAGGAACAGTATTCCCGGACAAGGCGGGTCTGTTCCTCTCTTGAAAGTTCAACAGGTAGGGCGATTTCGATTTCCCTCGCAAGCTGTGAGTTATTCGATTTTTCGATTTGCTCCACGCTGTTCCATAGAATAGAACGGTCAGAGAAAGAGGGTGGGGCATGGGGCGGCAGCATGATTTCAGAATGAACAACGCCGCCTTTTCTTGTATAGTCGTGGGTCAGTCCGTCCCACTCGTTTGTCAGCTTCTCTCCGGCGCGGTAGGCTGCTGCGGCTACGGCAGATTTGCCCTTTCCCCGGCTGACAATCTTAATGCTGCAATGGTAGATTGCGATAGTATCACCTCCCGATACGGTCAACAAAACCCCATGAAAGTGAATAGCTTGCAAAGCAAGGTGTTCGCTTTCGTGGGGTACACAAAAGGGTAGACAGCGCAAGCTGTCGCAGGGAAAGTGTAGGTTTCCCTGTCGCGGCGCAAGCCGCCAATCTCTGCACAAGGCAATAATGCCCGGTGCGGAGATAAAGCCCTCGGCAGAGCGCACACGCCCGTTAGGGTGTATAAGTGCGCCCTTGTGTGCAAGGGTAATTCTTCGGTGTCGCTTCTCCGGCTCGTTTTCTCAAAAACTCCTGCGCTTTGTCGCTGAAAACCGCGGTGTAGAGGAAGTCGCGGGCTTCCTGTTCTGACATATCAATGAGTGCCGGGACAAGGCTTTCAAGGTAGCCGCCCCGCGAACAAAGACGGTGGTTGCGCTCCTTGCGCTTCTCAATGGCAAGTTTGCGGTCAAGCATTTTGTTCCTGTTCTCATACTGCCGGATTTTCTTCTGTGTCAGTTCCATTTCGGCGTTACATTCCTCGATGGTGGTCGGTGGTTTTTTCTTCGACATGGTAGCCCTCCTTTTTGATTTTTAGTAAAAGAAAAGGGCGGCTACTTCGGTTTGGAAATAGTCGCCCTGTTGGGGAATTATGTTATTGTTATTTGAATAATATTATTCTGCCGCGTCTGTGTTACTTTTATCTGCTTTCTTCATTTTCAAGGAGCCCAAAATAAAGACAGCTCCGAAAATGAAACAAAGGACAGACCAGATAGCAAGGTCAGAGAAGCTACCGTAATTTACAATTCCCAGCAGTCCGCCCAACAGATAGAATACTCCGGCAACAATTCCGCCGCCTTTGCTCTTTCGGGTTGCTACTCCAACGATGCCTGCAATCAGCATACAGAAAGCAAGCAACATTCCTGATGTTCCGCTTACTTCGCCGTTATCTGCTAAAGCATTTCCTAATCCGGCAGCGCAAGATTGAAAAGCTACTAAAACAAATAAAACCATGCTGATAATTCCGATTACTAATTTTGCCGTTTTCATGTTGCACACCTCATCTCGTTACGGATTTAATGTAATTACCTCATTTGCAAAATCTTCGCCCATAAAATCATCAGCATCGTATGCTCTAAACAGGACTTCGATTTCTTCCACTTCGGTAATTCCGTTTTCCTCTAAAGTTGTATCAGACCATGCCATAGAACTAAATGCACATTTTCCGGCAGAAACAGAAGTTGCATAGAATGGGTCTGCCATAAAGCCGTTTACAGATGCGTCATCAACGCTGAACATTACCGTTTTGTCTGTCTTGTTCAGCAAGAACAGATTGGCAGTATAGCCCCATATCTCATCATCTTCATAGCCTGTTACGATAACAGTAACATAATCATTATCGATAATCACATTATCAGTAGCCTGTGCTTCTCTCACAAATGCAACAGCGTTTTCTTCTCCGTATGGATAGACATGGATTGTTTCCTTTCCAACAGGGTCAGCAGACCAATCATTGCTATCATACACCTTGAAAGTCAATTCAATATCTGTGTATTCAACAATACCATTTTCCTCAAGAGTATCGGTGCTAAAGTTGATTTCTTCGTTAGCCTTTTTGCCAGCAGCTACCTCGCTTGCAAACATTGGATCGCACTGAACACCATTGATGGAAGCACTCTCGACAGAGAACATATAGGTTTTCTCTGTGGACTTGTTTTCAAGCTGTGCTTTCAGAGTGTAGCCCCACATATTATCGGGGTCGATTTCGGTAATTTTTACCGCACACTCTGCGTTGTCAATGGCAACAACTTCCTCAAATACGATTTGATTTTCGGTGTTGTCGTTTTCGGTGCTTTCTTCATTTTGAGAAGAAGCGGGGGCATCGTCAGATGCGTCAGGTGTCGCTTCTCCGCCACAAGCTGCAAGAGATAGCACTAAAGCAAGCGAAAGAAGCAAGGTTACAAGTTTTTTCATTCCATTCCCTCCGTTATTAAAAAGTGTAACTTTCCAAATTTAAAAAAGCGACTCATAGAATTATTTCCTCCCGTTAAATAATAGATAACTATTAAAAATAGACAATACTTGCT
>ENA-OUQI01001457-OUQI01001457.1-human-gut-metagenome-genome-assembly--contig:-NODE-1457-length-14903-cov-3.558728_pt1 | contig 14903 bp, 9 predicted proteins | sample MGYA00237953_ERZ548840 | MGnify/ENA primary metagenome ERZ548840 (study PRJEB26490, sample SAMN05194690) | human gut metagenome | biome: terrestrial biome; feature: human-associated habitat; material... | reverse complement strand
ATAACCAATTAAATAGCAAAAAAAGTGGATTGACAAAGCCAAAAAAATGATATATTATATAGCATATTTTTGAATAAGAATTTGTTTTGACAAAGGCGTCAAAGAGAAATGGATAGGTTAAGTGCCCCCTAATCCTCCTCTTTGACGCCTTTTTTACATATTAGAACACATTAAAAGCAATTGGAGGAGGAAATCAAAAGATGGCAGTAAAATACGTTTTTGTCACTGGCGGTGTTGTGTCAGGACTGGGAAAGGGAATCACAGCAGCTTCACTTGGGCGACTTTTAAAGGCAAGAGGTTTTCAGGTCACAATGCAGAAATTTGACCCTTACATCAATATTGATCCCGGAACCATGAACCCTATTCAGCATGGAGAAGTCTTCGTAACAGACGATGGAACCGAGACCGACCTGGATCTTGGCCATTATGAACGATTCATTGATGAAAGCCTGGATAAAAATTCCAATGTAACTACCGGAAAAATTTATTGGTCCGTTTTACAAAAAGAACGTCATGGAGACTTTGGAGGAGGAACCGTACAGGTAATCCCTCATATTACAAATGAAATCAAAAGCCGCTTCTATCGCGCAAAATCCCCGGATGAAAACAGGATTGCCATTATCGAAGTCGGCGGAACAGTAGGAGATATTGAAAGCCAGCCATTTCTGGAATCCATCAGACAGTTTCAGCATGATGTGGGGCATGAAAATGCAATCCTTATCCATGTAACCCTGATTCCATACCTGAAAGCTTCAGGAGAAATGAAAACAAAACCAACCCAGGCCAGTGTAAAGGAGCTTCAGGCAATGGGAATCCAGCCGGATGTTCTGGTATGCAGAAGTGAATATCCGCTGACCGACGACCTGAGAGCAAAAATTGCCCTGTTCTGTAACGTGCCGGTAAGCCATGTACTTCAGAATCTGGATGTAGAGTATCTGTATGAGGCCCCACTTGCGATGGAACGTGAAAAACTGGCAGATGTGGTCATGCAGTCATTGGGACTTGAAAAAAGAAAACCAGATCTTACGGACTGGGAGGCTATGGTAGAAAATCTCCGCCATCCGGATAAAACTGTAAACATTGCCATGGTAGGAAAATATACACAGCTTCATGATGCATATCTCAGTGTGGTGGAAGCTCTGAAACATGGCGGAATCGCATGCAAGGCGAAAGTAGAGATTACCTGGATTGATTCCGAAGAGTTAAACGAGAAGAACCTGGATCAGAGGCTTTACCAGGTAGATGGAATCCTGGTTCCAGGTGGTTTCGGCGGAAGAGGAACAGAAGGAATGATCCTGGCTGCCCAGTATGCCCGCGTGCATAAGATCCCATACCTTGGAATCTGTCTTGGAATGCAGATGGCAATCGTAGAATTTGCCCGTCATGTACTTGGTTATGAAGATGCAAACAGCATTGAACTTGCACCAGAAACTACCAATCCGGTAATTGCCCTTATGCCAGACCAGGAAGATGTGGAAGATCTTGGAGGAACCCTGCGCCTTGGAAGTTATCCATGTGTGCTTGCGGATGGTTCTTTATCCCTGGAACTTTTCGGACAGAAAGAAATTCAGGAACGTCACAGACATCGTTATGAAGTTAACAATGCATATCGCAAAGAACTGGCAGAAAAAGGCATGACCATAGCAGGAACTTCTCCTGATGGTCACATTGTGGAAATGATCGAGATTCCGGCAAACCCATTCTTTGTAGGAACCCAGGGACATCCGGAGTTCAAATCAAGACCGAACCATGCTCCCCCGCTGTTCCGTGGATTTATCCAGGCAGCTGTAGATAAAGTAAACAAAGAGGAAACTCTTAATCAACAATAGAAAGGATGAGGAAAATGAAAGAAGTGATAAAGGAAAGGCAGGGACTTTACCGTCAGGAATTTGAACATGATAACTGCGGTATCGGTGCAGTTGTCAATATCAAAGGCAAAAAATCCCATGATACAGTTGCCAACGCATTGCGGATTGTAGAGAATCTGGATCATCGTGCCGGAAAAGATGCAGAAGGCAAAACAGGTGATGGCGTTGGTATCCTCCTTCAGATTTCCCATAAATTTTTTAAGAAAGCATGTAAAAAAGAGGGAATCGAAATCGGCCAGGAAAGAGAATATGGTATTGGCCAGTTCTTTTTCCCACAGCATGAGATCAAACGTGCCCAGGCAAAAAAAATGTTTGAGATCATTGTGGAAAAAGAGGGACTGGAGTTCCTTGGCTGGAGAGAAGTTCCGGTAGTTCCGGAGGTTCTTGGACATAAGGCAAGAGAGTGCATGCCATGCATTATGCAGGCATTTATCAAAAAGCCGGATGATCTGGAAAAAGGCATCGCATTTGACCGTAAACTGTATATTGCCCGTCGTGAGTTTGAACAAAGTAATGACAACACTTATGTATGTTCTATGAGTAGCCGTACGATTGTTTATAAAGGTATGTTCCTGGTTGGACAGCTTCGTACATTTTTCTCTGATCTTCAAAGCCCTGATTATGAATCTGCGATTGCATTGGTACATTCCCGTTTCAGTACCAACACAAATCCAAGCTGGGAGAGAGCACATCCAAACCGTCTGATCGTGCACAATGGTGAGATCAACACCATCCGGGGAAACGCAGATAAGATGCTGGCAAGAGAGGAAAATATGGAGTCCCCATACTTAGAAGGGGAAATGCAGAAAATCCTTCCGGTAGTCAACCGAAATGGTTCCGATTCTGCAATGCTCGATAATACGCTGGAATTCCTTACCATGAGTGGCATGGATCTTCCTCTTGCAGTGATGATCACTATTCCGGAGCCATGGGCAAATAACGATACCATTTCCCAGGAAAAACGTGACTTCTATCAGTATTATGCCACTATGGTGGAGCCATGGGATGGACCTGCATCTATTCTTTTCTCAGATGGAGATGTGATGGGTGCAGTGCTTGACCGTAACGGTCTTCGTCCGTCCAGATATTACGTAACATCCGATGGCTGCATGATCCTTTCTTCTGAGGTTGGAGTATTGCCGGTACCGGAAGAGAAGATCATATTAAAAGAGCGTCTTCATCCTGGAAAAATGCTTCTGGTAGATACGGTTCAGGGCAAGATCATTGACGATAACGAATTAAAAGAGATGTATGCGAAGAAACAGCCATACGGCGAATGGCTGGACAGCAATCTGGTACATTTAAAAGATATTAAGATTCCAAACGAAAGAATGGAAGAATATACAGAGGAACAGCGTTCCCGTCTTCAGAAGGCTTTCGGATACACTTACGAGCAGTATCGTACTTCTATCCGAAACATGGCGTTAAACGGTGCTGAGAGCATTGGCGCAATGGGTGTGGATACACCGTTGGCAGTATTTTCCAAACAGAACAGACCGCTTTTTGACTACTTCAAACAGCTTTTTGCACAGGTAACCAATCCGCCGATTGATGCGATCCGTGAGGAGATTGTCACCAGCACAAGCGTTTATGTTGGAAAAGACGGAAACCTTCTGGAGCAGATTCCGGAGAACTGCAAGGTATTAAAGATTAACAATCCGATCCTTACCAATACAGATATGCTGAAAATTAAGGAAATGCATCACGAAGGCTTTAAGGTGGCTGTTGTCTCCACTCTTTATTACAAGAGCACAAAGCTTGAGCGTGCTATTGACCGTCTGTTTGTAGAAGTTGATAAAGCATACAGGGATGGTGCCAACATTCTGGTGCTTTCCGACAGAGGCGTGGATGAAAACCATATGCCGATTCCGTCTCTGCTGGCTGTTTCTGCAGTACATCAGCACCTTGTAAAGACGAAAAAGAGTACTTCTCTTGCTATTATCCTGGAATCCGGCGAGCCGAGAGAGGTTCATCATTTTGCTACTCTTCTGGGCTATGGCGCAAGTGCAGTCAACCCATATCTGGCATTGGAGACAATCCATGAGCTGATCGATACCCATATGCTGGACAAGGACTATTATGCAGCTGTAGACGATTATAATCATGCAGTTATCAGCGGTATTGTTAAGATCGCTTCCAAGATGGGTATTTCTACAATCCAGTCTTATCAGGGATCTCAGATTTTCGAGGCAATTGGTGTATCTCAGGATGTTATCGATAAATATTTCACAGGTACTGTAAGCCGTGTTGGAGGCATTACACTGGAAGATATTGAGGAGAATGTAGAAAAGCTTCATTCAGAAGCATTTGACCCGTTAGGACTTACCACAGACCTTACTCTGGATAGTGTGGGTGCCCACAAAATGAGAAGCCAGGGAGAAGAGCACCGTTACAATCCGGCAACCATTCATCTCCTTCAGCAGTCTACAAGAACAGGCAGCTATGAGATGTTCAAACAGTATACAGATCTTGTGGATAAGGAAAATCACGGCAATCTTCGTGCGCTTATGGACTTTAAGTATGCAGAAAATCCTATCCCTCTTGAAGAGGTGGAGAGTGTTGATGAAATCGTAAAGCACTTTAAGACTGGTGCTATGTCCTATGGTTCCATTTCTCAGGAAGCACATGAGACACTTGCTATTGCAATGAACCATCTTCATGGAAAATCAAATACTGGTGAGGGCGGTGAAAGCAATGAAAGACTGGATTCAGCAGGAACAAAAGATGACAGATGTTCTGCGATCAAACAGGTAGCCAGTGGTCGTTTCGGTGTTACCAGCCGTTATCTGGTATCTGCAAGAGAAATCCAGATCAAAATGGCACAGGGCGCAAAACCTGGTGAAGGTGGACATCTTCCGGCGAAGAAGGTTTATCCATGGGTTGCGAAAACCCGTCACTCCACACCTGGTGTTTCTCTGATCTCCCCGCCGCCGCATCACGATATCTATTCCATCGAGGACCTGGCAGAGCTGATTTATGACCTGAAAAATGCAAATAAATATGCAGATATTTCTGTAAAGCTGGTTTCTGAGGCTGGCGTTGGTACGGTTGCAGCCGGAGTTGCAAAGGCTGGTGCACAGGTAATCCTGATTTCCGGATATGATGGAGGTACTGGTGCAGCACCCAGAAGCTCCATTCACAATGCAGGACTTCCATGGGAGCTTGGACTTGCTGAAACCCATCAGACACTGCTTATGAACGGACTTCGTAACCGTGTCCGCATTGAGACAGACGGTAAACTGATGAGCGGTCGTGATGTTGCAATTGCAGCACTTCTTGGTGCAGAGGAATTCGGTTTTGCTACAGCACCTCTTGTAACTATGGGCTGTGCAATGATGAGAGTCTGCAATCTGGACACCTGCCCGGTTGGTGTAGCTACCCAGAATCCGGAGCTGAGAAAGAGATTCAAAGGCAAACCGGAATATGTTGAGAACTTTATGAAATTTATTGCCCAGGAGCTTCGCGAATATATGGCAAAACTGGGTGTGAGAAGCCTGAAAGAGATGGTAGGACGCACAGATCTTCTGGTTGCTACAGATGCAGTTGATGAGCCACACAAAGGTAAAGTAGACCTTAGTGCAATCTTGAACAATCCATATGCAAAAGTTGGCAGCGAGGTAACCTTTGATCCGAAAGCAGAGTACAATTTCCAGCTGGAGAAGACTCTGGATGAGAAAGTTCTTGTGAAGAAATGCAGTCGCGCAATTCATGGCGGTGAGAAGACCAGATTTTCGGTAGAAGTAAAGAACACAGACCGTGCATTTGGAACAATCCTTGGTGCGGAGATTACCAGAAATAATAAAAACGGACTGCCGGAAGACACGGTAGAGATTGATTGTACAGGAGCCGGAGGACAGAGCTTAGGTGCCTTTATCCCGAAGGGGCTTACTCTGAAGCTTACCGGCGACTGCAACGACTACTTCGGAAAGGGTCTTTCCGGTGGTAAGCTGATCCTGAAGACTCCGGAAAATGCCGGTTACAAAGCAGAAGATAACATTATTGTCGGCAACGTTGCTCTTTATGGTGCAACTAGTGGAACTGCCTTTATTAACGGTATGGCAGGTGAGCGTTTTGCAGTTCGTAACTCTGGTGCCAATGCAGTTGTGGAAGGCGTTGGAGAACACGGCTGTGAGTACATGACAGGTGGTCGTGTGGTAGTTCTTGGAAGAACCGGCAAAAACTTTGCAGCAGGTATGAGCGGCGGTATCGCTTATGTTCTGGATGTGGAAAATGTTCTTTATAAGAACTTAAATAAAGCGATGATTTCTATTGAAAAAGTAGACAATAAATATGACAAAAAAGAACTGAAAAATCTGATCGAAGCACATGTAGCTGCAACGGGATCGGAGCTTGGACAGAAGGTTCTGGATCAGTTTGACATGTATCTGCCTCACTTCAAAAAACTCATTCCAAATGAGTACAAGAAGATGATCACATTAAGTGCAAAGCTTGAGGAAAAAGGTCTGAACAGTGAGCAGGCGCAGATGGAAGCATTCTACGAAAGCATAGGAGTTAAGCATTAAGGAGGCAGAAGATCGTGGGAAAACCGACTGGATTTTTAGAATATAACAGAGAGACGGCAAAGGTTCTGCCGCCAAAAGTAAGAATTGCCAATTTCAAGGAGTTCCGTACTCCTCTTAATAAAGAGAAACAAAAACTTCAGGGAGCACGCTGCATGGCCTGCGGCGTTCCCTTCTGCCAGGCAGGCATGATGATCGGCGGCATGGCTTCCGGATGTCCGCTTCACAACCTGGTGCCAGAGACAAATGATCTGGTATTTACCGGAAACTGGAAACAGGCGTTTCTTCGTCTGAACAAGACACACAGCTTCCCGGAATTTACCTCCCGTGTGTGCCCTGCACTTTGCGAGGCAGCCTGTACCTGCAACTTAAATGGAGAGCCTGTTTCCACTAAGGAAAATGAACGTGCCATCATTGAGACTGCATATGCAGAAGGCTGGGTTGTTCCACAGCCTCCGAAGGTTCGTACAGGAAAGACCATAGCAGTTATCGGAAGCGGTCCTTCCGGACTTGCAGCAGCACAGCAGTTAAACAGAAGAGGTCACAATGTAACTGTATTCGAAAGAAGTGACCGGATCGGCGGACTTCTTCGTTACGGCATTCCAAATATGAAGCTGGAGAAATCTGTGATCGACAGAAGACTGAAGCTGATGGAAGCTGAGGGTGTGAAATTTGTGACAAATACAAATGTTGGAGTGGATATTACAGCAGAGGAACTTTTGAAGAAATATGACCGTGTAATCCTTTGTTGCGGAGCTTCCAATCCCCGTGATATTAAAGTGCCGGGAAGAGATGCAAAGGGAATTTATTTTGCAGTAGACTTCTTGAAAAAAGTTACCAAAACTCTTCTGGACAGCGATTTCACCAAAGCTCCCTATGAAGAGGCAAGAGGCAAACATGTGCTGGTAATTGGCGGTGGTGATACCGGAAATGACTGTGTGGGTACTTCCGTACGTCTCGGCGCCAAATCTGTAACACAGCTGGAAATGATGCCAATGCCGCCGACAGAGCGTGCTGCTTCCAATCCATGGCCGGAATGGCCAAAGGTCTTAAAAACAGACTATGGCCAGGAAGAAGCAATTGCAGTGTTTGGACATGACCCCCGGGTTTACCAGACAACCGTTACTGAATTTATCAAAGATAAAAACGGAAATGTCTGCCAGGCCCGGATCGTAAAGCTGAAAAGCGAGAAAGATGCCAAAACAGGCCGTATGATGATGGTTCCGGTAGAGGGGACGGAAGAAGTGATCCCTGCAGACCTGGTACTGATCGCAGCTGGTTTCCTTGGAAGCCAGAAATATGTGACTGATGCATTTAAGGTTGCAACAACTGCAAGAACCAACGTTGAGACAAAACCGGAAGCCTATGAGACCAGCGTACCGCGGGTTTTCACAGCAGGAGATATGCACAGAGGCCAGTCCCTGGTAGTATGGGCAATCCGTGAAGGAAGAGAAGCCGCAAAGGCAGTGGATGAATCCCTGATGGGATATTCTTATCTGTAAGTTGGCAAAAAAATGCTTTATGGAATAATACCTGCTGAATCGCTGTCGGGAAAATAAAAAAGAGAGTATATAAAAAGTATGGTCGGGGGCAAACTAAATTTGCTCCCGATTTTCCGTTCTGATACAAAATAATTATTTTGTACATCATTTTATACAACGCTGATATGGTAAAGTGGTAAAAAATAAGTTGACAAAGCATGACCTCATTGCTATAATTACCTCCATGAACAAGGGCGTTCTTCAGAAGGGTATCTTTTTGAAGTGCGCCTTTTTTGTTTAAATAAGTCATGCGTAATGGATGGATGAGGGCATGAGAGTGAAAGAAGGAGAGAACACCATGGGGAATTACACCAGAGAAGAAGTGTTACAGATGGCAGAAGACGAGGATGTAGAATTCATTCGTCTTCAGTTTACCGATATGTTCGGTACTTTGAAAAATATTGCGATTACAGCTCGGGAGCTCCCCCGGGCACTGGATAATGAATATGTAGTAGACAGCTCCTACATTGCCGGAATAGCAGGGGAGAAAGAGCCGGATATGTATTTACATCCGGACTATAATACTTTCACCATTCTTCCGTGGCGTCCGCAGCAGGGAAAGGTAGCCAGACTGCTCTGTGATATCTACCGCTCAGATGGAACGCCGCTTGAGAAAAGCCCGAGATATATTCTGAAACAGGTGGTAGAGATGGCTGCTAAGGAAGGCTATGTTTGTGAAGTGGATCCGGAATGTGAGTTTTTCTTATTTCACACAGATGATAACGGAGTTCCCACTACACTGACTCATGAAAAAGCCGGATATCTGGATATCAGCCCGCTGGATCTGGGAGAAAATGCAAGACGTGATATGGTTCTGAATCTGGAAGATATGGGATATGAAATTGAATCTTCCCATCATGAAACCGCTCCGGCACAGCATGAGATTGATTTTAAATTTTCCGGTGCAAATGAAATGGCTGACTGTGTGATGACTTTCAAAATGGCAGTCCGCACCATTGCAAAACGGCATGGACTTCATGCAACCTTTATGCCAAAGCCGAGAGCTGAGGTGAATGGTTCCGGTATGCACATTCATTTTGCATTGTATAAAGATGGAAAAAATATATTTGCTGATCCTGATGATGTAAATGGTCTCAGCGAGGATGCTTATCATTTTATCGGTGGTCTTCTTGCACATAGTGAAGAGATGGCCGCCATTACCAATCCGCTTGTGAATTCCTACAAGAGACTTGTACCTGGCTATGATGCTCCTACAGAACTGACCTGGACAAAGAATAATCAGAACTCTCTGATCCGTATTTCCAATTTAAGATCAGACAGCCTGGCAATCGAGCTTCGAAGCCCGGATGCATCTGCAAATCCTTACCTTGTGTTTGCTGTTTGTATTGCAGCCGGTCTGGATGGAATTCAGCAGAAATTATATCCTACCAAGGCATCGGATCGTTCTTTTTCCGAATCTGACCAGAAAGCTATGAATATTGGAAATCTTCCGCTGAACCTGGATGATGCCCTTACACATTTCGAGAATAGCACCTGGATCCAGAGTGTACTTGGTAAAAAGTTCTGTGAGGAATATGCAGCTGCCAAGAAGGAAGAATGGCTGAATTATATGAGACAGGTAAGCGAGTGGGAAATCAGCCAGTATTTATACAAGATTTAAGATAAGAGAGTAGCATGGTATGAACAGCAGCATTGTAATTGCATTACCGAAAATCGATGACGCAAAGAAAATACGTACCATATTGAACCGGCACGGTTTTTCTGTAGCTGCGGTATGTTCAACTGCTTCAACAGCACTTGCCAGCATGAGTGAGTTGGACGGAGGTATTCTGATCTGTGGTTATAAGCTGACGGACCGGTATTACCGGGATGTGCTGGAAGATATTCCTTCATATTTTGAAATGCTGTTGCTGGCATCTGGAAGAGTGATTGCGGAAGCGCCTACATCCGTCCTTACTGTGGAAATGCCAATGAAAGTCAGCGACCTGGTAAACACGGTGGATATGATGTTGTCCCAGATCGAGCGGCGGCTAAAAAAAGAGAAGAAGAAACCGAAAACGCGTTCCTGGAAAGAGCAGAATTACATTTCCAACGCAAAGTTTCTTCTTATGGAGCGAAACCATTTAAGCGAAGAAGATGCATACCGGTACATTCAGAAATGCAGTATGGATTCCGGGACAAATATGGTAGAGACAGCTCAGATGGTTCTGATGCTGTTATATGATGAGGTATAGTCTAAGGCAGAATTCTAATCCTGTTGTATAGGATTTTTCAGAAATTCTGGCTGGGGTTTTTATAAGATATATTTTTATGATTTTAGGAAATGGAGGATGAGGAAATGGAGTTTTTGGATGGAAGCTGGAAAAAAGAAGTGAGCAGCTGGGATGCACTGATGGGAGAAGAACTTCTGAATCAGGAAGCCATCCTGGAGGGCGCCATTCACAGTATCCGCAACATGGGAGATGTTGCATTTGTAATTATCAGAAGAAGAGAGGGTCTGTTTCAGACCGTTTTAGTAAATGAGGATGTTGATTTTTCCATTCATGATCTGAAAGAAGGCATGACAGTAAGAGTAAAAGGTGTTGTAAATAAAGAAGAGAGAGCGCCTCATGGCAGAGAGCTTCACATTCGTGAAATTCAGGTGCTGTCTTCTCCGGCTGAACCTTTTCCTCTTGCAATCGATAAATGGAAGCTGAATACTTCTCTGGAAGCCAAATTAAATTACCGTTCCCTTTCCCTCCGCAATATTCAGGAGCGCGCAAGATTTAAAATCCAGGAAGCTTTGACAAGGGCTTTTCGTGATTATCTCTATGAAAATGGATTTACGGAAATCCATACGCCGAAGATCGGAGCCAGAGGTGCTGAGGGAGGCGCGAACCTGTTTAAACTCAGCTATTTCCATAAACCGGCTGTTCTGGCTCAGAGCCCACAGTTTTACAAACAGATGATGGTGGGAGTTTTTGACAGAGTATTTGAGACCGGACCTGTTTTCCGTGCTGAGAAACATAACACCAAGAGACATTTAAATGAATATACAAGCCTTGATTTTGAGATGGGCTATATTGATAGCTTTGAAGAGATCATGGCTATGGAGACTGGCTTTTTGCAGTATGCAATGAAGCTTTTAAAAGAGGATTATGCAAAAGAACTGGAGATCCTGAAGGTTGAGCTTCCAGATGCTTCCAGGATTCCGGCAGTTCGTTTTGATGTGGCAAAAGAGCTGGTTGCGAAGAAATACAACCGTCAGATTCGTAATCCATTTGATCTGGAGCCAGAGGAGGAAGCCCTCATCGGTCAGTATTTTAAAGAAGAATATAATGCAGATTTTGTTTTTGTTACCCATTATCCATCTAAGAAGCGTCCGTTCTACGCAATGGATGATCCAGAGGATACCAGATTTACGTTAAGCTTTGACCTGCTTTTCCATGGCCTTGAGATCACAACAGGAGGACAGAGAATTCACGATTACAATGCCCTTCTGAAAAAGATAGAGGACAGAGGTATGGAGACAGAAGGAATGGAACAGTATCTGGATACATTTAAATACGGTATGCCTCCTCATGGTGGTCTTGGAATCGGTCTGGAACGTCTTACCATGCAGCTTCTCGGGGAGGAAAATGTCCGTGAGGCATGCCTGTTCCCAAGAGACCTGAACAGACTGGAGCCATAAAAAAGCTGGATATCCAGAAAAGATTTTGGTATGGATCCAGAGTGGAGCGTAATAATTTCTGTGCAGGAGGATGAGAAAATGGCAAAACAGATTGACGATGAAACCATGGAAAATGTCTGCATTCTTGCAAAACTTTCCCTTACAGAAGAAGAGAAGGAAAAGGCAAAAAAAGATATGCAGGAAATGCTTGATTATGTAGATAAGCTGGATGAACTGGATACATCCAGTGTTGAACCAATGTCCCATATTTTTGGCGACCAGAATGTATTTCGTGAGGATGAAGTTACAAATGGTGACAACAGCGAGGCAATGCTTGCAAATGCGCCAAAAGCCAAAGAAGGACAGTATCAGGTTCCAAAGACCATAGGATAGGAGACATTCACATGGAATTAGAAAAATTAACAGCCTTACAGCTGGCTGATAAGATTAAAAAACATGAGGTCAGTGTTCTGGACGGCGTCAAGGATGTCTTTTCTAAAATAGAGGAAAAAGATAACAGAATCCACGCATATCTGGACACTTATAAAAAAGAAGCGTATGCAAGAGCAAAAGAGGTGGAAAAAGGCATTGAGGACGGAACTTATACCGGTCCTCTTGCCGGTGTTCCCATTGCCATCAAAGATAACATTTGTGTACAGGGAAAACCTACTACCTGTGCGTCAAAAATTCTGGAAGGATTTGTTCCCCAGTATCAGGCAGAGGTGATCAGCCGGCTTGAAAAAGCAGGAATGATCATTATCGGAAAAACAAATATGGATGAGTTTGCCATGGGAAGTACGACGGAAACTTCTGCCTATGGCATTACCAGAAATCCATGGAATACAGAGCATGTTCCAGGCGGCTCCTCAGGTGGCTCCTGTGCAGCTGTAGCAGCAGGAGAGGCTTATCTGGCACTGGGCTCTGATACAGGAGGTTCCATCCGCCAGCCAAGCTCTTATTGTGGTGTAACAGGAATGAAGCCTACTTATGGTACGGTTTCCCGTTATGGGCTGGTTGCATATGCCTCTTCTCTGGATCAGATCGGACCGATTGGAAAAGATGTGGCAGATTGCGCAGCACTTCTGGAAGTGATCGCTGGCCATGATCCGAAAGACAGTACTTCCATTGACCGAAAAGACCTGGATTTTTCCAGTGAGATGACAGATAAGATTACAGGAATGAAATTTGGTGTTCCGAAGGAATATCTGTCAGAGGGAATTTCGCCAGAGGTAAAAGATGCCTTTATGGAAACCCTGAAAGTGCTGACCCAGATGGGAGCAATTGTAGAATTTTTCTCTGTCAAAACTATGGAATATATGATTCCGGCATACTATATTATTGCCAGCGCAGAAGCAAGCTCCAACCTGGAGCGCTTTGATGGCGTAAAATATGGCTATCGTGCAAAAGAATATGACGGGCTTCATGATATGTATAAATGTACTAGAACGGAGGGCTTTGGAGAAGAAGTAAAACGTCGTATCATGCTTGGTTCCTTTGTTTTAAGCTCTGGTTATTACGATGCTTATTATCTGAAAGCCCTGCGCACCAAAGCACTTATTAAAAAAGAGTTTGATCAGGCTTTTGGAAAATATGACGTGCTTCTTGCCCCGGCAGCTCCTTATACAGCGCCGAAGATCGGAGAAAGCTTAAAAGACCCTATGGCAATGTACCTTGGGGATATTTATACAGTTGCCGTAAATCTTTGCGGACTTCCCGGAATTACAGTTCCCTGCGGAAAAGACAGTGCCGGACTTCCAATCGGAATCCAGATGATCGGAGACTGTTTTATGGAAAGGAAGATCCTTCGTGCTGCCCATGCCTATGAAAGCGTAAGAGGAGATTTTGGAACACCAGAGGAAGGAGGTAAGAGAGCATGAAACAGTATGAGACTATTATCGGACTTGAGGTTCATGTAGAACTTGCCACCAGAACAAAGATTTTCTGCGGCTGCTCCACAGCATTTGGAGGGGCACCCAATACCCACACCTGTCCGGTGTGTACTGGTATGCCAGGTTCTCTTCCGGTATTAAACAAAAAGGTGGTAGAATTTGCCCTGCGCGCAGGACTTGCCACAAACTGCAGCATCAATCAGTATTGCAAATTTGACCGTAAGAACTATTTTTATCCGGATAATCCGCAGAACTACCAGATTTCCCAGCTGTATCTGCCAATCTGCCATGGGGGATTTGTGGAGATCGAGACAGAAGCTGGTAAGAAAAAAGTCCGGATCCATGAGATGCATATGGAGGAGGACGCAGGTAAGCTGATCCATGATGAGTGGGAGGACTGCTCTTTGGTAGATTACAACCGAAGCGGTGTTCCTCTGATCGAGATCGTTTCTGAGCCGGATATGAGAAGTGCAGATGAGGTTATCGCTTATCTGGAGAAGCTTCGTTGTACCATGCAGTATCTGGGTGTTTCCGATTGTAAGCTTCAGGAGGGCTCCATGCGTGCTGATGTGAACCTTTCTGTGAGAGTGGCAGGAAGCGATACACTTGGAACCAGAACAGAGATGAAGAACCTGAACTCTTTTAAGGCCATAGCACATGCTATTGAGGGCGAAAGAGAGCGTCAGATCGAGCTTCTGGAGATGGGTAAAAGCGTTACCCAGGAGACCAGAAGATGGGATGACAATAAAGAGTCTTCTCATGCAATGCGTTCTAAGGAGGATGCAAAGGATTACCGCTATTTCCCGGATCCAGATCTTCCGCCGATCCATATTTCTGATGAGTGGATCGCAAAAATCAGAACTGAGCTGCCGGAGTTCCGGGAGGAGAAGGCTGCCCGTTATCAGAGTGAGTTTGGTCTTCCGGAGTATGATTCCCAGATTCTTACAGAGTCCAGACATCTGGCTGCTTTGTTTGAAGATGTGGCTACGCTGAGCGGCAACCCGAAAAAGGCGGCAAACTGGTTTATGGTGGAAGTGCTTCGTCTTATGAAGGAAAAAGGCATTGAGGCTGAGAAGTTAAGATTTACACCGCAGCATCTTGCAGATCTTCTTACAATGGTCGATAAGAAGGAGGTAAGCCCACAGAACGCCAAGAAGGTATTTGAAAAGGTATTTGATGAGGATGTTGATCCGATCGCTTATGTGGAAGAGCATGGCTTAAAGATCGTGGAGGATACCGGGCTTCTTAGCAGCACCATCAGCAGGATTCTGGATGAGAACCCTGGACCGCTGTCTGAGCTTCTTGGAGGTAAAGAGAAGGTTATGGGCTTCTTTGTCGGTCAGATCATGAAGGAAATGAAGGGCAAGGCAAATCCGGCAAGCGTGAGAGAGGCGTTGCTGGCTGAGGTTGAGAAGAGAAAGTAGATTTACAGGAGGATAATCAGATGGTTACCGTTAATCATAATTATTTAAAAC